>Ga0187876_1000093_pt1 | contig 87894 bp, 72 predicted proteins | sample June2016WEW_17_4_FD_133000 | JGI IMG/M metagenome (GOLD analysis project Ga0187876, IMG submission 133000) | Peatland microbial communities from SPRUCE experiment site at the Marcell Experimental Forest, Minnesota, USA - June2016WEW_17_40 | ecosystem: Environmental > Terrestrial > Soil >... | reverse complement strand
CGGCTCCGTTCTACGGTTCTCCCTTGCACCGCCGGGCGGGAAGCCGTCCGGTCAACGGCTGGCGCCCCACCACCGCGTTGTAGGGGCCGGGCATGCCCGGCCCGCGCCGGCTCCGTTCTACGGTTCTCCCTTGCACCGCCGGGCGGGAAGCCGTCCGGTCAACGGCTGGCGCCCCACCACCGCGTTGTAGGGGCCGGGCATGCCCGGCCCATGCCGGCTCCGTCTACGGTTCTCCCTTGCGCCGCCGGGCGGGAAGCCGTCCGGTCAACGGCTGGCGCCCCACCACCGCGTTGTAGGGGCCGGGCATGCCCGGCCCGTGCCGGCTCCGTCTACGGTTCTTCCTTGCACCGTTGGCGGGAAGCCGTCCGGTCAACGGCTGGCGCCCCACCACCGCGTTGTAGGGGCCGGGCATGCCCGGCCCGTGCCGGCCCCGTCGACGCGCCGGCTCCGTCTACAGCTCTTCGAAGCACCCCCGGCCGGGAACGCATTCCTCCTTGCCGACCGCCTGGCCGTCCGGGCCCAGGCATTTGAAAGTGTGCTGGCACCAGAAGGCGTAGTCGCCGGAGTGTTGGATGGTAGCGTCGAACTCGGCTTCGACGAACATTTCCTTCCAGCGCAGCTTCTCGCAGCGCGTGGGGCCAATCACGGATAATCCTTCCATCTTTCACGCCCTCACTTTCGCGGCCGCCAGCAGCGCCCGTTTGACCGCCGTTTTGGCCAGGGTTACTTTGTAGGCATTGTGGCTGAGCGGCTGCGCGCCCTCCACCGCGGCTTTGCCGGCTGCCTCGGCGGTTTCGGCAGTAATGGTTTTCCCGGCCAGCCATTCGCCGGCCGCCGTGGCTTCCCAAGGCGTGGGCGCCACGTGGCCCAGCACGATTCGCGCCGAGCTCACCACCGGTCCTTTCATGCGGATCGCCACCGCAGCGGCTGCCAGCGGCCAGTCGAGCGCTTCCTTCTGCCGCACTTCGTAGATCGCCGAATGTGTTGCCGTAGCGGGAACCAGTATTTCCGTGAGGATCTCATCCGGCTGCATGGCGATTTCCCGCGCGCCTTCCTCTTTGGGCGCCACGAAGAAATCCTTCACCGGGATTTCACGCGTCCCTTTGGCTGAAACCAGCTTCACTTTGGCGCCCAGCGCGACCAGCGCCGGGCCCAGGCTGGACGCACTGACGAAGTACGCCGGGCCGCCGCCGAAGATCGCGTGATACTGGTTTTGCCCGTCCACCACCAGCGACTTGCCGTCCTTCATCGCCAGCAGCCCGAAACCCTGCCGGTAATACCAGCAGCGCGGCCGCTGGCAGAGGTCGCCGCCCACGGTCCCCATGTGGCGGATCTGCGGGCTGGAAATTCCGGACGCAGCCTCGGCCAGCGCCTGGTACCCGGCGCGCACTTCCGCGCTCCGGGCCAGTTCGTCCATGGTCACGGTGGCGCCGATCCGCAAGCCCGCCGCCGTTCGCCCGATGCCGCCCAGCTCATGGATCGACTTGATGTTCACCAACCGCTTGGGCGTTTCGAGCGAATCCTTCATCAGGCTGAGCAGGTCCGTGCCGCCAGCCAGTACCTCGGCCTCGTTCCAGGAAGCCGCCAGCAGCCCGGTGGCTTCCTTCAGGCTCACCGGATTCGAGTATTCGAAGGCTTGCATTACACGTTCCTCCCTTCCAGCGTGTCGAGCACGTGATCCGGAGTCATCGGGATATGCGGCACGCGCACGCCGATCGCATTGGCTACCGCGTTGCCCACCGCCGCGCAGATCGCAATTGCCGGCGGCTCGCCCAGCCCGATTACGCCGCGCTTATCGTTTTCCGGCCGGATGTCCAGGTGTATTTGGATGTCGCCGATATCGCCGATGCCGGCCAGCTTGTAAAACTCCATATCGGGGTTCAGCATGGCGCCGGTCTGGTCGTCCATAAAACGGCGCTCGAATAGGGCCGTCGAGATGCCCATAATGATGCCGCCGTAAATCTGGCTTTCGGCCAGGCGCGGGTTGATGATGAGGCCGCAGTCCTGCACGGCCACATAGCGGATGATCTTCACGATCCCGGTTTCGGTATCCACCGAAACCTCGGCTATCTGGACGCCGCCGACGCCGGAGGAAATCAGCTCCCGGCTCGGATTGCGTTGGTCGTTGATGCCGGTTTCGGTAATCGCTCCGGCGGCGCCGATCTTCTTGCAGGCAGCGGCCCAGGTCAGGCTCTTGGAAGGGCTACCCTTGACGCGAATGCGGCCGTCGACGGCTTCGAGTTGATCGGCAGTGGCGCCCAGCGCAGGCGCAACCACGTCGAACAGTTTGGCCAGCGCATTGATGGCCGCCTTGCGGGTGGAAGCGGAAACGCCGCCGACGGTGGTCGAACCGCCCGATGCATTGTCGGGCGGCAGATCGCTGGAGCCGATGTTCACTTTGAGCGCCGCGATCGGCAGCCCGAGCGATTCGGCCGCTACCTGGGCGATCACCGTGCGTGTTCCCGTGCCCAGGTCCTGCGTTCCGATATCCACCTGCACGGAGCCATCGGCGTGCAGCGTCACGTCGCAGCGGCTGGTATGGCCGCCTCCGCCCCACGCGCCGAAACCGAGGCCCATGCCCTGCTTCACCGGCCCTTTGCTTTGGCCGCGCGGCTTCCAGCGGGCCTTCCATTCGGCCATCTCCGCCGCTTTATCGAACTGATAGCTGTAGAGTTCCTGGCGCGCTTTGGCGGCATACTGCAGATTGCGTTTGAAGACTTCCAGCGGATCGAGGCCCGCTTTGGCCGCGAAATCCTCGATGGCGCTGCACGTCAGGTACGAAGCCTGCTGGTTGTTCGGCGCCCGCCACGCGCGGAAGGGACCGGCGTTGGTCGAAACCGCCGTGTGGGCCAGCCGCTTACTGGGGATGTCTTCGACGATATACGGCAGCGGAGGCGAACCACCGCCGGTGAAACCGCCGCTGGCCCAGGAATGCGACTCCCACGCGGTGATGGTGCCATCCTTGTCGCCGCCGATCTTGATGTCGGCGAAAGCCGACGGGCGGTTGCCGGCGATGCGCTGGTCAGTCGCCCGGTCGAGAAACAGCTTCACCGGCCGCCCGCCGGATTTCTGCGAGAGCCGCGCAGCCGCTTCGCCCCAGGAATCGGGCGAGAATTTCGACCCGAAACCGCCGCCGATATAATCCATCTTTACCTTGAAGTTCGTGGCCGGAACCTTCAGATTCTGCGAGAGTTGGCCGGCGTAGTGGGTGACGTCCTGGGTGGAAGGCCACACCTGCACCTGGTCGCCTTGCCAGTGCACGGTTTCGCCGTGGGTTTCCAGGCAGCAGTGCGTCACCACCGGGATGCCGTAGTGGCCTTCGGAAACCACCGCGGCTTGCTTGAAGGCTGCGTCCGGGTCGCCTTTGAGAATCTCGCCGGCGGCTTTGGCGTGCGTTCCGGCCTTCGCCAGGTCTTCTTCGTTCACCAGGTGCGACAGCACTTCGTATTCCACCCGGATGGCGCCCACCGCATCGCGCGCAATCTCTTCGGTCACGGCGGCCGCCACGGCCACTTCCGCGCCTTGCCACTGAATTTCGGTTCCCGGGGGAGCCGCTACCAGCACCGCCGTCACCCCTTCCATCTTCTCCGCCGCGCTGGTGTCCACGCTGGTGACGCGGGCGTGCGCATGCGGGCAGGTGAGGTACACCGCGAAAAGCAGGTCCTTCGGATTCTGGTCGGATGAATAGCGCGCCCGGCCGCTGGCTTTGGCCGGACCGTCCAAACGCTTCGGCGACTGGCCGATTACCTTACGCGCCTCCATCGGAGGCCAGCTATAGTCGGGCGTGTTAGCCATTCTTGCCTCCTTGCGGCTTCAAAGTGCGCGCCGCTTCGAGCACGGCCGGGCGAACGCCCATATAGGTACCGCAGCGGCACAGGTTGCCGCCCAGTTCGTGTTCGACTTCTTCGAGATTGGGATTGGGATGCTCACCCAGAAAACCCTTGACCGCCATCACGAACCCAGCGGTGCAGTATCCGCATTGTTGGGCGTCGTGATTCCAAAACGCGGCCGAAACCGGGTGCAACTTGCCGGGCTCGGCGATACCCTCGATGGTTTCGATCGCTTTGCCTTGCGCGTCGATGGCGAGCACGTTGCACGCGTAGACGCTCTTTCCATTCATCAGGACCGTGCAGGCGCCGCAAACGCCGCGGTCGCAGACGCGCTTGGCGCCGGTTAGATCGAGCCGGTTGCGCATGGCGTCGAGCAGCGTCACCCGCGGTTCCACCGTGAGGTGCACCGGCTTGCCGTTCATGTTGAGCGTGATGGGGACCGGGCCGGGCCCGACACTGTTGCCAGGCGACGGCGCGGCTTCCGCCGCATTTTCGAGCAGGCCCGCTCCCAGTGCGCCGCTGCCGATTCCCACGCCCCGGATGAAGCCGCGCCGCGAGTAGCCGGACTTGGCCTGCCGGGAGCGACCAGGGTCTTTCTTGGAACTCACCTGAAACACCTTCCTTTCGTCATCCTGTTTTACGGTTCCGACGTGCTGGATTCGTCAGTCAATATATCAAATGCGGTGCGCAGTGGGGGATCGACCGATGTGATCGACAGCACGCCATTCCCGCCATCACCCACGTAACCGATATGTAGGAACCTTCGATCGCCGGTTACTCGACGGCCGGGATCGACTTCAACTTGAGTGCCGGTCTGTTGCGCGACCAGCGGGAGGGACAATGCGAACAACAGCGAACAGGTTGGTGCACGAACCGTTTTCATCGCTTTGGTCTCCACCACGGGAGTCTATTACCGGCGTTGCGGGGCGGAGATGCGAAACGGGCTTACCGCGCCTTTACCGCCAGGAACTCGCGCACGTTCTCGCGCAGCAATTGCGGAAAGGTTTTATCTAAGTAGGAGCGGATCGAAACGTAGCACTCGTCGCAGGCGTTGGATCGCGTGAATTCCTCCACCATCCGCTCACGGTCCTCAAGCTTGTACCTGCCGAATTGCATCGAGCACGGCTGCAGGGCGCCATCCGCCGTCACCACCAGGAATCGCAGGCCGGCCTTGCAGCCCGGCGCGCTGGCATGTTCGAAATATCGTCGCGTCGCGGCCAGCGTGGACGGAGCATTGACGATCCAGTTAGTCTCGTCGCGGCGCTGCTCCACGCGGTCCAACTCGCGGTTCAGGATCTCGAGTTGCTCGGGCGAGCTCAGCAGATAATCGCGGCAGCCTGTGCGCCGCGCCGAGTAGGCGCTGTAGCAGAGGTTGACACCCCAGGCGCGGGCCTTGTCGGCGATGGCATTGATCTCGCCCACGTTCTCGCTGGTGATGCAGGAATTGAGGACAATGTCGTCGTGCCCCAGCTCGGCCAGCTTCGGAATCAGGCCCTCCAGGTGCGCGTAGAGGCCGGGGTGGACTCGGAACTGGTCGTGGCGCTCGTCGGGGAAATCCAGGCTCACCGAAAACTGGTCAACGCCCGCGTCGCGCAGCTCCAGATAGAGGTGCTCGGTCATCAGCGACCAGTTGGAGACCAGAATTGTGTACGGCAGCCCGTGGCCGGACTGGATGTTGCGCACAAGTTCGGTCAGGTCCGGCCTCATCAGCGGTTCGCCGCCCGATACCTGTACCACGCACGGCCGGAGCGCCTCCATGTAGCGGCGATAGTCGGAGGCCCGCAAGTTGCGCGATTCGTCGCGCGGGCCGCCATGATCGCAATGCTTGCAATAGCAGGTGCAGGCGTCGGTCACCTCGAAAGACACCACCAGCGGATGGTCCGTCACCCAGTTGCGCGTGCCGCGGCCGATGATCCGCAGCGATTCCGTCAGTGGCACTTTGCGCATGGTTTCGTCAGACGCCCCGTCCGCCGCGCGCAAACTCGCGCCCCACGCGATCCGCGGCAGTTCTCGAGGGCTGAAGCCATTGTAATCGAATTCACCGCGCGTCAGAATCCCTGGGACCAGCGCTGTGCGCCGGGCTGTAGAGGCCGGGCATGCCGGCCAGCGGCAACTCGCCGCCTTTCCCGGTAAAAAATCCCCTCGGCCAGCGTCTAATATGGGATATGGTCATGCTGTTCGCTTGCCGCTCGTGATGTCCCAGGACCGGACAGCGCCAAAGTTTTCCGAACCGCCGCGGCTGGTGCTTCGTATCATCCAGGGAAGCATTTGCAGCGGAAAATGTGATGGCGGCGAAATTGCCGCAACTTAAGCCTATCGAGGTCTCGACTCTAATTATGCTTCGCGTTCAGCCGATCGTTGCTCTCCTTCTTTGCGCCTTCGTAGCGCTGCCCGGATTTGGGCAAACACAGCCGTTCGCCCAGGATCCCAGACATGGCGTAATTGCCGGCGCGACCAGACCTTTCCGCGCCCACCCGGTGACCGGCATTTCTTTTGCCGATTCTCCCCGCATCGACAAGCTGATGCGCGCCGGCTCCATCTACCTGTCGCTGCGCGACGCCATCGCGCTGGCGCTCGAAAACAACCTCGATCTCGAATCGAGTCGCTTTACACCCAAGCTGGCCTTGTCGGATCTGCAACGCGCCAGCGCCGGACAGTTGCTGCGTAACTTCTCCACCACTGCCACCCAGGCTCCCAGTTCGGCTTCGCTCGGTGTCCTGTCCGGAGCCTCACAGGTCAATTCCGCTGCCACCACCGCCACCAGCAATGCGAACAGCGGCGTGCTCAGCGGCTTGAGCGTGCAGTTGGCCGGTTCCCCCATTCCCAATACGGACCCCTACCTCTATGTGGCCGGCGGACTCTACCATTCCACCGCCATCGAGACTTCCACTGAGTTCACCGGCACCGACTTCTTTGTGCAGCAGTTCAAGAACCTGGTATATGGCTTCCAGCAAAGCTACTGGACCGGCACCACAGTGACGCTCGGCATGAGCAGCATCTTCGGTTCCACCCAGAACGCCCTCACCGCTCTCTACAATCCGATTGACACCGCCCAGGCCAGCTTGACGATTACCCAGAACCTGCTCAATGGATTCGGCCTGGCGGTGAACAGGCGGTCCTTCCACAAGGCGCAAAACGGTCTCCGGTCGGCTGACCTGACCGTCAAGAACCAGGCCATCGCCACCGTGGCCGGCGTGGTGAACCTCTACTGGGCCCTGGTGACTTTCAACGATGAGCTCAAAGTGAGCCAGCAGACCCTTCAGCTCGACACCCAGCTTTACGAAGACAACCAGAAGCGCGCCGACCTGGGCGCCATCGCGCCCATCGACATCATCGCGGCTGAAGCCGATATGAAAGCCGCCCAGCAGGATGTGGTGCAGCGCCAATCCCAGGTTCTGCAGCAGGAGATGATTCTCAAGAACTACATCACGCGCAGCGGCCTCGATACTCCGGCTATCGCCATGGCGCGTATCATTCCCACCGATCACATCGAGATTCCGGCGCAGGAGGCGGTGATTCCGTGGCGGGACCTCGTCGCCGAGGCCATCGCCCACCGGCCGGAAATCGAACAAAACCAGATTGCACTCGAAAACGCACGCCTGGACCTGCTCGGCACCAAGAACAATCTGCTGCCGACGCTCTCGGTTTCGGCTAGCTTTGCCAATAACGGTCAGGCCGGCAGTGTGAACAGCGCCGTCCAGGTGCCGATATTGAACTCCAGCCAGCAGATCATCGGGTACCGGCCGCTGGTCGCCAGCGACGTCAATTCGTTCCTGCTCGGCGGCTACGGCACCGCTCTCAGCCAGGTCTTCGCGCGCAACTTCCCCAACTACGATGTGGCTTTCACCTTTACCATTCCCCTCCGCAATCGCTCCGCCCAAGCCGACCAGATTACCGCCGAGCTCAGTTACCGGCAGTCGGAAATCCAGGACCACCAGCTTCACAACAGCATCAAGCTGGCGGTGATCAACGACTGGACCACGTTGAGCAACGCGCGCGCCGCCTACGACACCAGCGTAGTCGCCCGCAAGCTGCAGGATGAGACGCTGGACGGCACGCGCCGGAAGTACGAACTGGGTACCGCCACGGTTACGGACGTAGTGATCGCGCAGCGCGACGATACCACCCGGCGGCTCTCCGAAGTCGATGCGCTCAACCAGCTCCAGAACGCCCGCACCGCCATGGATCAAGCGCTGGGGAAGATCCTGGACGACTACGATGTGACCATCGACGAGGTGATGACCGGCCAGGTGGGACGCGAACCCGACTTGCCGGTGGTCACGCCGAAACCGTAGCTGCTGGCGTAGCTGGCGGTGTAGCTGGTAAATTGGGGCTTGGCCAAAATCTATCCTTTCCAAGCCCTGCGCTACACCGCACAGGCTGGCCCGCTCGCCAGCCTGGTGACACAGCCGTACGACAAGATTTCGACCACCATGCGGGAGCGCTACCTCGCGCTCAGCCCGTACAACCTGGTGCGGATCATCCTGGGCAAGGCTGAGGGGCCGTCGGCGACCAAGACCGACGTCTACACGCACGCCGCTGCCCACTTGAACGACTGGATCGCTCGCGGTATCCTGGCGCGCGATCCCGAACCCGCCATCTTCCCCTACTTTCAGGACTTCGCCGTACCGGACACCGGCGAGCGCCTGACCCGCAAGGGCTTCATTGCGCTCGGCGCGGTGGAGGACTACTCCGCCGGCGTTGTGCATCGTCATGAGCAGACGCTGGCCGGGCCCAAAAAAGACCGCCTGGAACTGCTGCGCCACACGCACGCGCACTGCGGTCAGATTTTCATGCTCTATCCCGACCGGGCGGGCGAGATCGACGCGCTGCTGGACGAAACCGCCAAGGGCGCCCCGCTCGCCGAGGTCACCGATGAGTACGGTGCCGGCCACCGCATGTGGCGCATAACCAACGCGGCGCGGATCCAGGAACTGATGGCCGACAAGAAGCTGCTCATTGCCGACGGCCATCACCGCTACGAAACCGCCCTCGCCTTCCGCAATGAAAATCCCCAACTCCCAGGCGCCGGCCGCGTCATGATGACGTTCGTGAACATGTACTCACCGGGGCTGAAGATTCTGGCCACGCACCGGCTCGTCAATGGCATTGATCGCAGCCAATTGCCCGAGGACTTCCTGAACCGCGCCGCTGACGACTTTAGCGTCGTCGAGATCGGCTCACTCGAGAGGCTGCGGAGCGCGTTGGAGCGGGCCGACGGCCCAACTGTCATCGGCGCGGCCATCGGCAGCCGCCTGTTCCTGCTCGAATCGCGCCAACCGGCCGGTGAACTCGACGTGCGAGTGTTGCACGAGCGCCTGCTTGCCAAAGCGCTGGGCATCGGCGAAGAAGCCGTCCGCGACGAAAAGCATCTTCGCTATATCCGCGGCCTCGACGCGGCCATCGCAGAAGCGCGCAGCGGCAACGCGCAAATCGCATTCCTGCTGCGCCCCACGTCCGTCCAACAGGTCGCCGATACGTGTTTCTCGGGCGGCGTGATGCCGCAGAAATCCACTGACTTCTACCCCAAGCTGCTCTCCGGCATGACCATCTACCGGATGGAATAGTCCGCCGCGCCGGTAGCGCCGGCGGTCTCTTGCCGCCGGTGTTTTTTTGTTTGTACGCGCTTGACCACGGCCACTCTTCGGAACACGCCGCCAGACCGCTCCTGACCGGACTATCCTCAACGTAGGCGATCACTGAGGCGAGTTGATTCTCGGACCGTATCCACCGGTCGAAATATTCCCTCTGCCAGAACGCCGTACCCGTCCGGCCCAGTAAGGCATTGGCGCGGTTGGCGGTGGCCGCCTTCAACCATCGCATGATCTCCGACAGGGGCCGGATCGGCTGCATCACGACGTGAACGTGATTGGGCATGATCACCCATGCGAAGAGATCGTAAGAGCGGCGAACGGTTTCTCCGTGAATCAGGGCCTGGGCAAGAATCGCGGCGATGCGCGGCTGGCCTAACCACCTTGGGCCAGCGGCGGGAACGGGCGGGCGCTTCGATCCCGCGAGCCGCCAGGTGACGAGGACGGCGGAGTTTTCGGGCACCCAATGCGGGAGGCGGCGCTGCCAGTACATAGGAATAGAGACAAAGAAAGAGAACTGGCGGCAAGCCCTCCGGCGCTACGGCTACGGCGTTTCTTGGTAGCGCCGGCGGTCTCTTGCCGCCGGTGTTTTCCGAACAAACAATCGTGCGCTGAAACCCGGAACCTTCTCAACCAATCTCGAGCTGGCACGCACGAATGCCCGCACTTGCCTGTGCCACGGGCTTCCCGTGAAGTGAGCTAACCTACGGGTGAATGAACGAGCCGTACATTCGCGCCCGCAATCTGGCCAAGCGATACCGGTCCGGCGAAGGCGCGCTGGTGGTTTTCGAAGGGCTCGACCTCGACGTGGAACGCGGCGAAATGCTCGCCCTGGTCGGCGAATCCGGGGCGGGGAAGTCCACCCTGCTACATTTGCTTGGCGGTCTGGACAGCCCTTCGGAGGGTACGATACACTACGGAGAGAGGGAGATTTCCGGGCTCACGGAGGCGGATCGCGCTGATTTTCGCAACCGGGAGATTGGTTTCGTCTGGCAGATTCACTACCTGCTGCCGGAATTCACGGCGCTGGAAAACGTGATGATGCCGTTGCTGATCCGGGGCGTGGCGCATGCCGCCGCCGCCGCCGAATCTGTGGCGAGGTTGGATGAGGTCGGGCTTCACGCGCGGGCTACACATCGCGCCGGCGAGTTATCGGGGGGAGAGCAGCAGCGGGTGGTGCTGGCTCGGGCCCTGGTCGCCAGACCCTCCGTCCTGCTGGCCGATGAGCCTACGGGCAATCTTGACTTCCGGACCGGCGAAATGATCTTCGACCTGCTGGCCGGCCTGCACCGTTCGCATCGGCTAACGTCGGTTCTGGTTACCCACAATCTGGCTTTCGCACGGCGCTGTGACCGGATCGTCACCCTCGACAAAGGCGGTCTAGTACCGGACAGCGTAGGCGGTCCCCATCCGGAAGCCGGGTCGGGTTATCTTGAAGCATAGAGGGGCCTCATAGATTCCATGTTTGAGCGATACACGGAGCAAGCGCGGCGGGTGATCTTTTTCGCGCTGGACGAGGCCCGCCAGTTCGGCAGTCCATACATCGAAACGGAGCACCTGTTGCTGGGCCTGCTGCGCGAGGACAAGGCGCGGGCGAACCACTTTCTGCGTTCAAGGGCCGCGGCGGAATCGATCCGCAAGCAGATCGAACAACATACCGCGCCCCGAGAAAGGGCCTCCACCTCCGTCGATCTGCCGCTCAGCCACGAATGCAAGCGGGTGCTCGCCTACGGGGCCGAGGAATCCGAGCGCCTCAACCAGAAGCACATCGCGACGGAGCACCTGCTGCTCGGCCTGTTGCGCGAGGAAAAGTGCTTCGCTGCTGAGATTCTCTACGAGCGCGGCCTGCGCCTCAGCAACATCCGTGAAGAATTACGGCAAATAGTACCGGACAGCGGTAACCGGCCGCATCCGGAAGCCGCGTCGGGTTATCTTTAAGATTAGGGGGGAATCGCAAATCCTATGTTCGAGCGATACACGGAGAAGGCGAGACGGGTGATCTTCTTCGCCCGGTATGAGGCCAGCCAGTTCGGCAGTCCTAATATCGAGACGGAACACCTGCTGCTGGGCCTGCTGCGCGAGGACAAGGCGCTGGCGAACCGCTTTCTGCGCTCGCACGCCGCGGTGGAATCGATCCGCAAGCAGATCGAAGGGCATACCGCGCCCCGCGAGAAGGTGTCCACTTCCGTCGATCTACCGCTCAGCCACGAATGCAAGCGCGTGCTCGCCTACGGGGCCGAGGAAGCCGAGCGCCTCAACCACAAGCACATCGGCACCGAGCACCTGCTGCTTGGCCTGCTGCGCGAGGAGAAGTGCTTCGCCGCGGAGATTTTACATGAGCGCGGCCTGCGCCTCACCACCATCCGTGAAGAACTGCAGCGCTCGCAAAGTGAAAAGGCTCCCACCCGGCCCAAGGAAAGCTCCCTGCTGTCGGAATTCAGCCGCGACCTCACCCAGGCCGCCATGGACAACACGCTCGACCCGCTGATCGGCCGCGATTATGAACTCGAGCGGGTGGTGCAGATCCTCTGCCGCCGCACCAAGAACAACCCGGTGCTGATCGGCGAGCCCGGCGTCGGCAAGACCGCCATCGTGGAAGGACTGGCGCAGCGCATCGCCGAAGGCGACGTCCCCTCCTTCCTCGCCGACAAGCGCATCCTGGCGCTCGATCTTTCCCTCATCGTCGCCGGCACCAAGTATCGCGGCCAGTTTGAAGAGCGCCTCAAGACCATCATGAAGGAGCTGATGGAGAACCAGAACGCCATCATCTTCATCGATGAGCTGCACACGCTGGTGGGCGCGGGCTCGGCCGAAGGCTCGCTGGACGCGGCCAATATCCTCAAGCCGGCGCTCTCGCGCGGCGAGATTCAGTGCATCGGCGCCACCACTCCGGCCGAATTCCGCAAGTCCATCGAAAAGGACCGCTCGCTCGAGCGCCGCTTCCAGGCGGTCAAGGTTCCTCCGCCCACCGAAGCCGACGCCGTGAAAATTCTGTTCGGCATCAAGGACCGTTACGAAAAATTCCACGCCGTGGCTTATACCGACGACGCGGTCGAAACCGCGGTCTACACTTCCAGCCGCTACATCCCCGACCGCTATCTGCCCGACAAGGCCATCGACCTGATCGACGAAGCCGGCGCCCGCGTCAAGCTGCGCCAGACCACTCTCCCCGCTGAGTTGGCCGACATCCAGAAGCGCATTAAGTTCATCGTCCACCGGATGGAGAACGCCATCGCCAATCATGAGTTCGAGAAGGCGCGCTTCTATTCCGACGAGGAACGCAAGGAGCGCGAGAACATGCGGCAGCTCCGCGAGAAATACAATCTCGACGATTCCTCCACCGGCTGCGTCACCAAGGACGATATCGAAGACGTGGTGGCGCGCTGGACCGGCGTCCCCATGACCTCCATCAAGGAGGAGGAAATCACCAAGCTGCTGCGCATCGAGGAGGAGCTGCACAAGCGGATCATCAGCCAGGAGAAAGCCATCTCCGCGCTGGCCCGCGCCATCCGCCGCTCGCGCGCCGGCTTGAAAGCCAGCAACCGCCCCGCCGGCTCGTTCCTGTTCCTCGGCCCCACCGGCGTCGGCAAGACCGAAGTGGCGCGCGCTCTGGCCGCGTTCCTCTTCGGCAGCGAAAAGAGCCTGGTGCGCTTCGACATGTCTGAGTACATGGAGAAGCACTCGGTTTCCAAACTCATCGGCTCGCCTCCCGGATACGTCGGCTACGAAGAGGGCGGCCAGCTCACCGAGCGGGTGAAACGCAATCCGTACTCCATCATCCTGCTCGACGAAATCGAGAAGGCGCACCCGGACCTTTACAACATCCTGCTCCAGGTGTTCGAGGACGGCCAGTTGACCGACGGCCTCGGCAACCAGGTGGATTTCAAGAACACGATCATCATCATGACTTCCAACCTGGGCGCCCGCTTCCTCGAAAAGCGTGGAAACCTGGGCTTTTCTGCGCCAACCGGCGAAGGTATGCCGTCGAAAGTGGAGGACATGGTGCGCGGCGAGGTGAAGAAAGCGTTCAACCCCGAGTTCCTCAACCGCCTGGACGAAGTGATTCTGTTCAGCTCGCTCACCGACGACGACCTGATCCAGATCATCGGCTTGATGGTCGATCAGGTGAACCAGAACCTGGTGTCCAAGCAGGTGAAGATCCGCCTGGTTCCTGAAGCCTCTCGCTACGTCCTCGAGAAGACTTGCGGCGACCGCAGCTACGGCGCGCGCCCGCTGCGCCGCGCGCTGCAAAAATACATCGAAGATCCGCTTTCGGAATCGCTGATTCAGGGCACCCTGCCGCGGCCTTCCGAGCTAGAGGTCTACCTTGCCGACACCGGCATCTTCTACCGCGTAGTAAACGCCGAAGGCGAAGCCGCGGTCGCCGCCGGGGCTGTTCCCGCAGAACCGGCCCCCGGCACGCTGCTCTACACGTTCTGAGGGCGTTGCATGCCGGCCTCTTGAGGAGAGCAGGAGTGCGGCCTGGCGATCTATAAGAAGACTCTTCCGTTGAGGGCACCCATGAATGGCGCAGCCGCGATTCTCCAAGCCGCCAGAGACGGGGACGTGCCGGTCGTCAAGCGTCTCCTGAGCGACGATCCTCGTCTTGTGCGTGCCACCGACGACTACCTCAAGACGCCGCTCCATTGGGCCGCCGAACACGATCACCACGACGTCGTCAAAATGCTGTTACATGCGGGCGCCGACCTGGAAGCGACGACGTCCTGGGGCGCAACGCCGCTCGACTGGGCGGCGACCATGGGCAGCACAAAGGTTGCGGATCTGCTCCTGGCGCGTGGTGCGAAAGGGATGAACCTCGTGGCGGCCGCGAGTCTCGGGAAGCTGGATTTGGTTCGCGAGTTTCTCGATTCGGGTGCGCCTCTCGCGTCGCTCGCCCAGCCAGCCCCAGCGAAACCCGACGATCACTGGGTGGCCGATTCCGCCAGCATGAAGGGCGACGTCATCTCACATGTGTTCTATTGCGCCTGCCGAAATGGCCAAACAGCGGTCGCAGCCTTGTTGCTCGAGCGCGGCGCCGACGTCAATGCAAAAGGCGTATTCGGTGGGACGGGCCTGCACTGGGCGGCGATCAACGGTCATAAAGATACGGTCGAGTTTCTTGTGGCGCACGGCGCCGATCTGACGATCCGGGATGCCAAGTTCGATTCGACCCCGGAAGGGTGGGCGGCCGAGGGCCGGCACGACGAGATTCGCGAGCTGCTCCATCGCTCGTGAGTGCGCGCGCTCTCGCTGGATCATCGCTTCTTCTCCGCGGCGTTGGCTTTTCGCAACTTGAAACGCGGCGCGGAGGCACCGGCCCGAGACAATTCTCCGCCTCCCCCTTGGTGTCACGTCCCACATGTTCGCAACACGATTCATGCGTCTTGTATCAGGGCACGGCTTGAGCCGTGCCGGCGGAGGACCTGCTAAATATGGCCTTTAGGCCCCGTGCCGGAGCGATAGCTCTATCGAGTCCGCCAACGAAGTGCAGGGACGCGCCACTAGCGTGTAGATGTCCCGTGGTCCAGCGCGCGGCAGGAAAAGTCGGGATGAATCTCGGCTCAGCAGGCTCGACAGCCCGCGCTATGACTTGGGAAGCGAATTTAGCTACTGAACAACTCCCCACCCGAAAAGCTGCTTACCGAACACGACGATGATTAGCGCCGCCCCGCTCAGGAAGGTGCCGAATGGCAATTCGTAAGTGGATGGGTCCTTGCCCGTCGCTTTGATGTATCCGTAGCCCAGCACCGAGCCGGCGATGGAGCCGATAATCAGCGCTGCGAGGCCAGCTTCGAGGCCAAGGTAGCAGCCTAACAGGGCCACCATCTTGACATCGCCCAGGCCCAGCCCTTCGCGATGCCTGGCCTTCGAGTACAGCCAGCCCGCGGACCAGAGCACACCCGCCGGCAGGCCGGCCGCCACCAACGCCGCCAGCAGATTTGCGATCCACCCTTGCGAGTCCAGGCCAACGATCCACAGCACGGCGTGCGCCGTGACGTCCAAGGTCGGCGCGAAGAGCGCGAATACCAGGCCCACCACCGTGCCCCATAGGGTGAATTCGTCCGGCAGGATGTGCTGCTCCAGGTCGGTGAAGAAAAGCGCCACCAGCATGGCGCCGAAGACGCACATTTTGACGGCGAACGGCGCCAGCCCGTAGAGGCGCACCAGCCAAAAGAACAGGCCGCCGGTCAGCAGCTCGACCAGCGGGTAGCGCACTGAGATGCGCTCCCGGCAGTGGCGGCACCGCCCGCCGAGAATGGCGAAGCTCGCCAGTGGCACGTTATCGTACCAGGCGATCGGCGCCTCGCAGGCGGGACAATGCGAGCGCGGACGCACCACCGAAAGATCGCGGGGCCAGCGGTAAATGCACACGTTCAGGAAACTGCCGATGAGCAGGCCGAACAGCAGCGCCAACCAGGCTTCGATCATGAGAGCACCTTGTGGTAGACATCCATGGTGCGGCGCACCATGTGGTCAACGGTGAAGTTTTCGATCACCGCCTGCCGCGCGGCACGGCCCAGCCGCCGGCCGAACGCGGGGTCCGCCGCCAGTTCGGCAAGCGCCGCAGCCACCAGGGGCGGTTCGTTTTTCACCAGCAGCCCGGTCTCGCGATCGCGTATCACTTCGGGCAACCCGCCTACACGGCTGGCAATCACCGGCACGGCCGCCGACATCGCCAGCAGCGCCGCGGAGCCTAATCCTTCGGCGTGGGTGAGATAAACCAAAGCTGTGGCTCGATGCAGGTCGTGCTCCAGGTCCTGGGTGAGGTGCAGCTCCACGCCTGCCAGCCGTGCCGCTTCCACTGCCAGAGGCGTGCCCTTCTGGGGATCGTCGAAATTGTCCAGCGCCAGTACGCGGTCTCCCGCGGCCACCTCCTGCACGGGAACGCCGTCGTAGACCACGCTGATCTTTTCCTCCTTAATGCCGCACAGCATGAGCTGCCGCTTGACGAATTCGGAGACCGCCAGGTAGTGCCGCGGACGCTCGTATTTCCAGCCCACGCTCACCTCGAAGGCGACCCGCCGCGCCACCACCAGCGGCGCGCCCCCCACGATGGCGGCGAACGTGTGGGCCCGCGCATCGTGGGCATGCACCAGGTCGTGGCACCGCGCCAGTATCGCCGCCCGCACCAGGCCGAGCGGCTCCACCCGCCAGCCGCGTTCGCGCGCCGTGCCCGCAAGCGGCGAGTCCGCCGGCGCCAGCAGCGTCGATTCCACTCCCGCCGCCGCCAACCCTTCGATCAGTCGTAACACTTGCCATTGGCCGCCGCGCATCTCGCGCCCGCCATCCATATGCAGGATGCGCATCAGCTCATGTTTCTCGCTTTCGTGAATTTGAGAAACGTGTAGAACGCCGCCATGTAGGAAATCGTCAGCCCCTCCGGGCCGTCCAAAAAGCCGCGGTTCACGAAATAGCTTTTCACGAACGCCCACGCGGGCGAAAACAGAACCCGGTGCAGCGGCACCTTGATCCGCCGCGATGCCAGTTCCTGCGCCGCCAGCGTGGTATAGCGCTCCATCGTCTTGATGTGCTCGGAAAGCGATTCGCAGGTGAAGTGCAGCAGGTTGCTCTGCAAGTGCCCCACGCGGCCCGAGACCGCCACGCTTTCATGGACGAAGTCGCCCACCCACTTGGCCTGGCGCCGGTCGTAAAGCCGCAGCTTGCGGTCCGGGTACCAGCCGGAATGCAGAATCCAGCGGCCCATGTAGCGCGCCAGCCGCGGCATGGTGTAGCCGTCGCAGCGGGGCCCGGATTTTTTCAGGTTCCAGATTTCGGCTTCCAGCGCTTCGCTCAAGGTCTCGTCGGCATCGAGCGAAAGAACCCAGTCGTAGCTGGCTTGCTCGGCCGCCCAGTTTTTCTGCCCGGCGTAGCCGCGCCAGTTGGCCTCGATGACGCGCGCGCCCAGTTTTTCCGCCAGCTCCGTGGTGCGGTCCGTCGAGCCGCTATCCACAATCAGGATCTCGTCGCAGCAGCGCAGGCTTTCGATGGCGCGCGCGATGTTACGCTCCTCGTTGAAGGTGATGATGGTCGCGGTGATTTTCATCGCCGCTCTACAGACCACCGCTGGCCGCGGGCACAAACGTGAAACAGAGCAGAAAAACCACCAGCGCCAGCAGCGCCAGTTTGCGCCGCCCGCTATCCAGCTTGCTGCTGTCGTAGACCATGGGGTGGTGGCGTCCGAAAATCAGCAGCGCCAGGCCCCAGAGCAGCCAGCCGAGCCAGAACTTGCCCAGTGGCAGCAGCAGCAGGCTGAGCACCACCGAGATGGCGCCGTGACGCCGTGGAAACAACGAGTAGACAATGTGGCCGCCATCCAGTTGCCCGATCGGCAGCAGGTTCAAGGCCGTGGCCAGCATCCCTACCCAGGCCGCCCGCGCCGCCGGATGCAGATAAATGTCGCTCGCTGCGACACCCGGAAAAATCAGTTTGCCCAGCAGCCACTCCAGGCCCGGGATGCCGAATTGCAGGCTGCCCTGATTCGCGATCCCCGGAATCACTTTCGAAAACGCCAGGCCGATGGAAAGCGCCGGCAGCAGAAAGACGAATCCGGCCAGCGGTCCGGCGATGCCGATATCGAACAATGCCCGCTTCGAGCAGATGGGCGAGCGCACGTGGATGAAGGCGCCGAACGTTCCCAGCAAGGGCGAGGGCAGAAAGTAAGGCAGGCTGGCATTCACCCCGTGCCGCATCGCGGCCAGGTAGTGGCCCAGTTCATGCGCCATCAGGATGGCCAGCAGCGTCAGCGAGAACGGCAGCCCCGCCAGCAGCGCCGCGGGGTGATGCCATAGCTCCGCGTACATCGAAAAACTCTGGTCGAGATCGAAGGGAAGATTGCGATCGAAGAAAACCTGCATCGAGGCGCCCACCGTGGTGGTCGAAGCCAGCGTGAGCGCAAACAGCAGGGCGTTCACCCAGTATCGGTCGCGGAAGCGGGCCTCCGGGAGGCCGGGTGCCTCCGCCGCGCCGCTCTCGGCGTAGAGCGGGTAGGATGCGGGCGGGAAATCCTGGGACGACACAATGAAACGCGCGGCAGCGGCTTACTGCAGCGTCTGTAACTCCTTGCCGGGCTTAAAGCGCACCGCCTTGCCCGGCGGTATGGAAACCTCCGCGCCGGTGCGCGGGTTCCGCCCAATGCCCGTCTTGCGGGGCTTCACGTTGAACACGCCGAAGCCGCGCAGCTCGATGCGGTCGCCCTGTTCGAGCGCTTTCTTCATGGTTTCAAACACGGTCTCGACGGCCATTTCGGCTTTCGTCTTGGTGATGCCGGTGCGGTTCACAACTTCGTTGATAATATCCAGCTTGATCAAAAGAGCCTCCTCTTGGCGCGCGCCAGCTTGCTGCCCCGTATCGGTCAACCATATGATAGGATTGAATTTATCCACATGTCAAGCGAGGGGGTAGGATACCGCCTGCAACCCGTATCGAGCGAAGATTTCCGGCGCGCCTGCGGCCGCTTCACAACCGGTGTCACCATCGCCAGCGTGGTGGACCGGCAGGGCACGCCCCACGGCCTCACGGTGAATTCGTTCACCTCCGTCTCGCTCGATCCGCCGCTGGTGCTGATCGCCCTGGCGCATTCCGCCAGCGTGATGGATGTGTTTAGCGGCGCGAGTTTTTTTGCCATCAACGTGCTCGCTGCCGGGCAGCGCGATCTCGCCGAGCGCTTCGCTCTCAAGGGACACGATCGCTTCGACGGTCTCGCCTGGCACGCCGGCGAGACCGGCGCCCCTTTGCTGCCGCACACGCTGGCCGAAATCGAGTGCGCCATCCGGCAGCGCTTCACCGCCGGCGATCACGATCTGTTCGTGGGCGAAATGGTGCGAGCCGTTGTCCGCGAAGGCGAACCGCTCCTCTACTTCAGCGGCCGCTACCGCCGGCTGGCCGGCGGCGTGCTTTAGGCCGCGCCGCGGTTATTGACGAACCCCACATTCTTGTACAGTAGTCCTGAGGAGCCGATTCACCTTGTACACTGCAAGTCCCGCCCGTTATGACGGCATGATCTACCGGCGTTGCGGTAAGTCCGGCATCGCGCTGCCGGCGATTTCACTGGGCCTGTGGCACAATTTCGGCGGCGTCGATTCGCTCGAAAACAGCCGCGCCATGCTGCGGTGCGCCTTTGACTTGGGCGTTACCCACTTCGATCTGGCGAACAACTACGGGCCGCCCTACGGCTCGGCGGAAGAGACATTCGGCCGCGCGCTGAAGATGGATCTGGCGGCATACCGCGACGAGCTCATCATCTCCACCAAGGCCGGTTACGACATGTGGCCCGGCCCTTACGGCGACTTCGGCTCGCGCAAATATTTGCTGGCCAGCCTGGATCAGAGCCTGGGCCGGATGGGCCTCGCCTACGTCGACATCTTCTATCACCATCGGCCGGACCCGCAAACGCCGCTCGAGGAAACCATGGGCGCGCTCGACCAGGCAGTGCGCTCCGGCAAGGCTCTCTACGCGGGCATTTCCAATTACGGTCCCGAAGATACCGCCAAGGCGGCCGCCATTCTGCGCCGGCAGGGGACGCCGTTCCTGATCCACCAGTTCGCCTACTCGATGTTCCGCCGCGCGCCGGAACAAGGCCTGCTCAACACACTGCGGCGGGAGGGAGTGGGTGGCATCGCGTTTTCCCCGTTGGCGCAGGGGCTGCTCAGCGAACGCTACCTCGGCGGCACCATTCCCGCCGATTCCCGCGCCGCGCGGCCCAAAGGCTTCCTTAAGCCCAAGGATGTGGACGACCACCGCGTCGGCCAGGCGCGCGCGCTGAATGCCCTTGCGCAGGCGCGCGGCCAGAGCCTGGCGCAAATGGCGCTGGCCTGGGTGCTGCGCGATAGCGCCGTGACCAGCGCGCTCGTCGGTACCAGCCGCGTCGAGCAACTGGAGCAGGACCTCGCCACCATTCACAAGCTCGATTTCAGCGCCGCCGAGTTGGCTGCTATCGAGAAGATTCTGGCCGCGTAGAGCCCCGGCGCCCGTCAGGGCGCAAGATAGTAGCCCAAGGCGTGAGCTTTAGGAGATCGTTCAGCGCCAGGCGAGCCCCGGAACGGGGCGGAAGAAACGCGTCCGATTCTTTCACCGCTTCTCCGGCAGGCGTACCTCTTCCCACTTGCCGGTTTCGCCGGAGCGAAAGAGTGCGTCGATGACGGCCATATTGCGCAGCGAATCTTCCAGCGGAACCGGCGGCTGGCCGCCCTCGCGAATGGCGCGCGAAAACAGGTCGCCCTGAATCGCGTACTGATCGCAGGGGGCAATCTCTTCCACCGTGAGGCCGCCGCCCGTCAGATCGCGGCCGTCGTCGATGCGCAGGCGCGAAACCTGGTCCGCCAGGGCGTTGAACGGAATGTCCAGCCAGATGCGGCCCTTGGTGCCGAAAAATTGCGCGCTCTGGCTGGCCGCCGCCTGCGTGCAGCAGGTAAAGACCATGTGGCCGGAGGGATATTCGAGCACCGCCGAGACCAGCCGGTCGATGCCGTCCAGCTCCGGATCGCGCTCGATGGTTGCCGCCACGCGCTTCGGCTCCTCGCCGAACACCATGCGTGAGGTCTTGATCGGGTAGCAGCCGATATCGAGCAGCGCCCCGCCGCCCCAGGCGCGAACGTGGCGAACGTTCTTAGGGTCCCGGTTGTAGTAGCAGAAAGAGCTCGCGCCCGACTGCAGTTCGCCGATGCGGCCGCTGCGCACCAGCTCCACCAGCCGCGTCCATTGCGGGTGCGTGCGGACCATGAATGCCTCGCCCACGACGACGCGGTTGCGGTCCCGCGCGGCGACCAGCTCCAGCGCTTCGGCCGCGCTCATCGCCAGCGGTTTCTCGCACAGCACGTGCTTGCCGGCATCGGCGGCGCGAACCGACCAGGGCACGTGCAGGTGGTTCGGCAGCGGATTATAGACCGCCTCAATCTCCGGATCGGCCAGCAGTTCCTCGTACGAACCGTACGCTTTGGGCACGCCCAGCTCGCGCGCCGCTTTCGCCGCGCGGGTCAGCTCGCGCGACGCGATGCCCGTCACTTCGCAGTTCTCGCCGCGCTGCATCGCGGGAATCACTTTCCGGACGGCGATGCTCGCCGCTCCAAGCACACCCCAACGTACCTTTTTCATGTCCTACGATTTTAGCTGTATCTCGGGCCGCGTGGGCCGCTGTAGCGCCGGCGGTCTTTTGCCGCCGGTTCTTTGCGTTGCCGCGTCGAGAGGGCTGTAGCGCCGGCCGTCTTCGCCGCCGGTCCTTTGCGTTGCCGCGTCGATACGCCTGTCGCCAGCCTGCCAGGGCCGGGCTTGCACCCGGCCTCAGCAGGTCCGTGACCCGCCCACAAGCGCTGCGCTACATTGAAATCGGTGCTGCGCTTCCTTACCGGGTTGTTGCTGGTCTGGGCCGCGATGGCGGCCGGCCGCGACACCATCATCTTCGACACCGATTCCGGCCTGTTCGGCGATGATGGCGCGTCGCTGGTGATGCTGATGCGCAGCCCGCAGCGCGTCCACATCGCCGGCATCACCGTGGTCGCGGGCAACGTCTGGCCGGGGCAGGGAAGCGAGTACATGTTCCACATCCTCGACCTGCTCAAGCTGCCGCAACCGCCGCTTTACGCCGGCGCCCAGACGCCGCTGATCCACACCGCCGCCATGGCGCGCGAATACGCCCGCCGCTGGGGCCCGCTCGAATTCGCCGGCGCTTTCGACGCCGACCCGGCGGTGATTAAGCCGGCGCCGGGCGCCAAACTCACCGGCCGCACACCGCTCCCCGAAAACGCGGTCCATTTCATCATCTCCACCATCGAGCGCCAGCCGGGCGAGGTAACTTTCCTCGAGCTCGGTCCCATGACCAACCTGGCCCTGGCGCTACGCATGCGGCCCGACATCGAAACCAAAATCAAGCGGCTGGTGTTCATGGGCGGCAATGTGCACGTGCCCGGCAACGCTTCCTCCGCGGCGGAGTTCAATTTCTGGTTCGATCCCGAGGCTGCGCAGATCGTGCTGCGCTCGCGCATTCGGCAAAAGGTGATGTTCGCGCTGGATATCTGCAACACCGCGCCCATCCGCAAGGCCCAATTCGACCGCATCGCCAACGCGCACACGCCCATCGCCGATCTCTACCGCGAGGATCTTGGTAATCGCTATCCCGGCTTTCTGCAGCACCCTTCGGCCACCGCCTACATGTGGGACGCACTGGCCACCGCGTGGCTGCTCGATCCGGGCTTCGTCACCAAATCGGAAGTCGGCTACCTGGACGTGCTGACGGCATGGGGCAAGTTCTACGGCTCGACGGTTGCGCTCGACCGGCGCGTGGCGCCCAATGCCACGCCGGTGACCCAGATGCTGGCGCTCGATTTCAACCGCGTCTTCGCGCTGTACCAGGATCTGCTGACGCGCAAACAGTAGCGCGGTCACGAACTGGTTCCGCGACGAGTTTGCCGGGCCGGTTGATGGCCCTCAGCGCGCGAAGTCGCTGAGCAATTTCGCCACCACCTCCGGTGACGCGCTCAGTGTGCCCGTCACCTCGCGGCCGGAGCGTTGGATCTCGACCGCGCCCAGCAGCCGCGCCAGCTCGGGCCGATGAACCTCGGCTTCTTCCACCAGCGACAGAAACCCGCGCAGTCGCTCTTCCAACTGCCCGGCCGATTCCGCGGTCCGCCCTCGCGCGCCGAACCGCAGCGTAGCCGTTTCGTTCAAGTCCAGTGCCGCGCCCGCGAAATCGGCGTCCTGCAACAGGCGGTTCAAATTCGCCAGATTGCCGCTGAGGGGCAGCGCCCTACCGCCGCGAACGGCAAGCCAGATCGTGCCATGGCCGCCGATTTCGGAACCGTAGTCGATCAACCCTTGCGCGCCCGTGTGTCCCGTTCGGTGTTGCGCCCGTGCGCTCGAAACGCGGCCAGGCGAGCCGGCCACGGCAAGCCCCGAAGCAATCGCGGTCGCGCCCACCGGCGGCGTCTTAAAGGTTCCACGCATCACGATGAGCAGATCGCTTGCGTTCCAGGCAACCAGCAGCCTCGAAGCGTTACGATACTGGGCCATCAGCTCGCGCGCGGATCCGCCCATGCCGTTTACGAACGGCGAAGCGCGCAAGCGGTCGAGGTCGGCTCCGGCCAGCGCCACCGTATCCCCGCTGATGCAAGCCGCCATGCCCGCATCCACCAACGGCGGTGGCCCGGCCTGCTTGCAGGCGATGCCGGCTGCGAAAGCGAGCAACGCGGCTGCGAGAAGCAGCTTGATCCCTGAAAACCTCATCGTGTAACTTACCGGCGCGCATCGCGACTGATAGCGACGCCGCCAAGACAAACAATACCGTAATTATCAAATCGGTATGTGTGCCGCCACGCCGCCCGGCTGTTCAATTGCCGCGCCCCGATCAAGTACAATTCAGAGAACAGGGGGAACGCCAATGCACTTCGAGACAAGACATGCGACTCGCATTGCCTTCGCAACTGCTGTGGCTGCCGGGTTGTTGGGATGGTCGCCGCGGGTCGCGCGTAGCCAGGCCACGGAGCCCAAAACGGCGGAGCAAGTGTTTAAAAACATTGTCGAGCTGAAGGGAACTCCCGCCGACCAGTTGATGCCCGCGATGCAATTCATCGCCGCCTCCCTGGGGGTCGAATGCACTTTCTGCCACGTGCAGGGCAAGATGGATCTGGATGATAAGCCGGCTAAGAAAACCGCTCGCGCCATGATGGCCATGACCATGGCGATCAACAAGAACAGCTTCGGCGGGCGGCAGGAGGTAACCTGTTACTCCTGCCACCGCGGGGCCGAGCACCCGGTCGGCGTGCCGTCGGTGCTCGAATCCGATGCACGCACGCCCGCCGAGACAAAAGCCGCCCCCGCCGCCACTTCCCTTACGGTGGATGCGATCGTGGAGCGCTACGTCGCCGCGCTCGGTGGCGCGGATGCCATTCGCGCCGTCACCAGCCGTTCCATGAAAGGCTCCATTCTGGCTGGGGGCGGCGAGATGCCTATCGAGGTGATTACCAAGGCTCCGAACAAGCGGATTTCCATTACGCACATGGGCGATAACGAGAGCTTTACGGCTTTTGACGGAACCGCGGGATGGCTCAGCAGCTCAGGGCGGCCCGCGCGCGACATGACCGCGGCCGAATCCGAGGCATTCGGCCTCGATGCCGAGTTTTATCTGCCGCTGCGGTTGAAGGAGATTTTCACCCAGTTGCGCGTGGCACGCCCGGAACAGATTGCCGGCGCCGACTGCCAGACACTGATCGGCTCGGGCCCGGGCCGTCCACGGGTCCGGCTCTACTTCGACGCCAACTCGGGGCTGCTGGTCCGCATGGTGCGTTACGCCGAAACGCCGCTCGGTCGATTGCCGACTCAAATCGACTACGCCGACTATCGCGAGTCGGATGGCGTCAAGATTCCATTCCGCTGGACGCTCTCCCGGCCGAACGGCCGCTTCACCATCCAGATCGCGGAAGTGAAAAGCAACGTAGCCGTCGATGACGCGAGGTTCGCCAAGCCCGCCCCGGAAGCAAAGTAGCTCGTGGCGCAAGCTGTCCGGCTTGTTGAGCCGGGTTTGGTGGGGCAGGCGCTTCCGCCTGCCAAGGACTCGTCTCGGCTTTTCTTGGGCGGGCGTGACGGCGATATACGCCGGGCGATCGGTTTTCCGATCGTCCCCGCTCTACCCCGGCCCGGCCAGCTTGTTGAGCCCGTCTACGTAAGCTTTGGCGCTGGCCTCGATCACGTCCGTCGAGGCGCCGCGGCCCACCGTCCTCTTGCCCGCCATCTCCAGTTGCACGGTGACTTCGCCGAGGGCTTCGGTGCCGCTCGTTACCGCGCGAATGTCGTAGCGCAGCAGCTTCACTTTCGTATTGGTGACGGCGGCAATCGATTTGTAGACCGCGTCTACCGGGCCGTCGCCGATCGAAGCGCCCTCGCGCGTCTCCTCGCCGATGCGCAGCCGCACAGTGGCCGTGGGAATGGCCGACGTGCCGCTATAGAAGTGCAGGTACTCGATCTGATAAGTCTCGGTGACAGGGTGCAGCTCGTCGTGCAGAATGGCGATCAGGTCCTCATCGAAGACCTCCTGCTTCTTGTCCGCCACCGCCAGGAAGCGCTGGTAAGTCTGGTCCAGCTCTTCCTTGGAAAGCTCGTATCCCAGTTTGGCGAGCCGGTCGCTCAGACCATGACGCCCTGTGCGTGCGGTCAGCACCACGCGGCTTTCCTCGAAGCCCACATCCTCGGGCCGCATGATCTCGTAGGTTTCGCGGTCCTTGAGGAATCCGTCCACGTGAATCCCGGAGCTGTGCGAAAACGCGTTGGCGCCGATCACGGCCTTGTTGGCAGGCACCGCCATTCCCAGCGAATCGGCTACCAGACGGCTGGTGCGGTGAAACTCACGCGCATCGATGTTGGTGCGCACGCCGAAGTAATCGGCGCGCGTGCGCAGCCCCATCACCACCTCTTCGATGGCCGCGTTGCCGGCTCTTTCGCCCACGCCGTTGATGGTGCCTTCCACCTGGCGCGCGCCGTTGCGGATACCCGCCAGCGCGTTCGCCACCGCCAGGCCGAGGTCGTCATGGCAATGCACGCTGATGACGGCCTTGGCGATGTTGGGCACGCTTTCGCGGATCCCCCGAATCAGGTTGCCGAATTGCTCCGGCACTGCGTAGCCGGTAGTGTCCGGAATGTTGACCACCGTGGCGCCGGCATCGATCACGGCCTCGAGCATCGTGAATAGATAAGCTGTATCCGCGCGGCCCGCGTCTTCGGCGTAAAACTGTACGTCGCTGACGTACCGCTTCGCCAGCTTCACCGCCTCCACCGCCAGTTCCAGAATGCGTGCCCGTTTTTCCTCCAGCGTGCGCCCGTAACGTTCGTCGCGGAACTTCCCCATGATGTGAATGTCCGAAGCGCCGATTCCGGTGTGGATGCGCGGTTTCGCGGCCTTGTCGAGTGCGGCGCCGCACGCTTCGATATCGCTCGCTACCGCGCGCGACAGAGCGCAGATCACCGGCCCCTGAATTTCCCGCGATATCTGGCGCACGGCTTCAAAATCGTCCGGCGATGACGCCGGGTAACCGGCTTCGATCACATCGACATTCAGGCGCGCCAGTTGCCGCGCCACCGTCAGCTTGTCTCTGCTCCCCAACCGCGTGCCCGCGGCTTGCTCGCCGTCGCGCAAAGTGGTATCGAATACCGCAACCAGATCGGACATCGGAAACTCCTCGACCATCAAAACAGATTAGTACCTCCGATGTTAGCAAATGGAGGTAATGCTCCCGACGTTAGTGAATGAGACGACCGGTTTAGACCGTCGCCAACCGCTCCCTCACGGTCGCGGCTCAGAAATGCATCGGAACCGCGACCGTCAGAGAGCGGTTGGTACCGTTAACACGGTACGCCTCCTTATCCCCGCATAAGCATTTCAAATAAGCCGAGCCCGGCGCGCTTAGTTACACTTGAGTTCGCGAGTTATCAGTGGTGCGCCTCAGTTATGCATGCGGGGCCGTTGTGCCCCTGCTTGAGAAGACCATTTCGCAAGCACTGCACGATGGCGCCGCGAAATTCCCCGACCGCGACGCCTTGGTCGTGCTTCATCAAAACGTTCGGCTGACGTGGCGCGAGCTGGATGCGGAGGCCACGCGCGTGGCGCGCGGTCTGGCCGGGCTCGGTTTGCGGCCGGGTGATCGCGCCGGCATCTGGGCCAGCAACTGCGCCGAGTGGGTGCTGTTGCAGCACGCCGCCGCGCGCTCCGGCGTGGTGCTGGTCAACGTCAACCCGGCGTATCGCTCTTACGAGCTGCGCTATGTGCTGCGCAAGTCCAGGATCCGCGCCCTCTTCCTGCACGAGAAGGATGCGCGTGCCAATTACCGCGACATTCTGGAGGAATCGCGCGCCGGCGAAGCGCTGGAGCTGGAACACGTCGTCTGGCTGGGCACGGATTCATGGGATGCCATGCTCGCCGGCGGCGCCGATTTCGCCGACCGCGCCGCCCATCCGCACGACGTCGCCAATATTCAGTACACCTCCGGCACCACCGGCTCGCCCAAGGGCGTCATGCTGACGCACCACAACCTGCTCAACAACGGCGTGGGCATGGCGCTGGGCCTCAAGGCCACCGAGCACGACCGCATTTGCGCGCCGGTGCCGCTCTACCATTGTTTCGGCTCGGTGATCGGGTCGATGGTGTCGCTCTCGAGCGGCGCGGCGCTGATTCTTCCTTCGCCGCAGTTCGACGCCCGCGCCACGCTCGAAGCCGTCCATACCGAACGCGCCACCGCGCTCTACGGCGTCCCCACCATGTTCATCGCCCAATTGACGCACCCTGAGTTCGATCGCTTCGATCTCACCACCCTGCGCACCGGCGTGATGGCCGGCGCGCCGTGCCCCATCGAAACCATGCGCCGCGTGGTGGAGCGCATGCACGTGCCGGAGCTGACCATCGTCTACGGGCAGACCGAAACTTCGCCGGGCCTCACCATGTCGGCCGCGGACGATCCGCTGGAGCTGCGCGTCACCACCGTGGGCAAGCCGCTGCCCAACACGGAGATTCAGATTGTCGATCCGCGCACCGGCGCCCATCTCCCCATCGGCGAGCAGGGAGAGCTTTGCGCGCGCGGCTACATGGTCATGAAGGGCTACGACCAGGACCAGGCGGCGACCGACGCCGTGATTGATTCCGAGGGCTGGCTGCACACCGGCGACCTGGCCGCCATGCGGCCCGACCATTACTTCAGCTTCAGGGGTCGCGCCAAGGACACCATCATTCGCGGCGGCGAAAACATTTACCCCCGCGAAGTCGAGGAGTTCCTGCACACCCACCCCGCCATCGCCGACGTCTACGTGGTGGGCCTGCCTGACGCCAAGCTGGGCGAGACCGTGCTGGCGTGGATTCAACTTTCGCCCGGCGCCACCGCCACCGAAGAGGAGATTCGCGATTTCTGCCGCGGCAAAATCGCGTATTTCAAAATCCCCCAGTACATCCGCTTCGTCGATAGCTTCCCCATGACGGTGACCAAGAAGGTGCAAAAGTTCCTCATGCGTGAGCAGGAGATCCGCGAGCGCGGCCTGGAAGAGGTAGCTCGCGAAGCCACGGCGTGAGAGTGGTCGCGCGGTATGCTGTATTCTGGGCAAGCAAAAGCATGCCCCACCAAGGAGAGGCTCATGCGCGCTGATACTTCCCGCCGCCGATTCCTCAAAGGCGTAACCGCAGCCGGCAGCCTGCTGGCGGGCAGGACTGTTTTGCTCGATGCCGGTGCCGCGTTCGCCGTGGCCGGGCCTGCCGCGGCCAGCGACCGCGTGCGCTTCGGCATGATCGGCATCGGCATGCAGGGCTCCAGCTTGCTGCGCAATTCCATCTCGCTCCCCGGCGTCGAATGCGCCGGCGCCGCAGACCTCTGGGACGGCCGCCATGTGCTCGCCCGCGAGATCACCGACAACCCCAACCTGCCCGTCAGCCGGCGCTATCAGGATTTGCTGGCGCGCACGGATATCGATTGCATCGTTGCCGCCGTGCCCGATCATTGGCACAAGCGCGTGGTGGTCGATGCTTGCAACGCGGGCAAGGATATCTACTGCGAAAAACCCATGTCGCACACTGCGCCCGAGGGTTACGACATGGTGGAAGCGGCGCGCAAGAATAATCGCATCGTCCAGATTGGCTCGCAGCGGGTCAGCTCCGCGCTCTGCGCCAAGGCCCGCGAACTCTGCCGGAACGGCGCCATCGGCGATATCGCGATGGCGGAGCTGACCTATGGGCGCAACAGTCCTAACGGCGCCTGGGTGTATCCGCCGCCGTCGGATTTTACGCCGCAGACCATGGACTGGGATACCTGGCTGAACGACGCGCCGAAGATACCGATCGATGCCGTCCGCTTCGCGCGCTGGCGCTGCTGGAAAGAATACGGCACCGGCGTGGGCGGCGACTTGATGGTCCACTTACTCAGCGGAATGCTGTTCACGCTGGGTTGGAACGAGCCGCCGCGGTCGGCATCGGCGCTCGGCGGCATCTTCCGCTGGAAGGACGGCCGTAACATGCCGGACCTGCACGCGGTGCTGTTCGATTACCACGGCATCCCCGTCTATGTCCGCCTTAGCTTGGACACCGAAACCCCGGAGCAGGCCCGGTTTATGGGGCCGAAAGGCATCCTCCTGGCCACCGAAGACGCGCTTTACTTTGGGCCGCAAAGTGGCGTCGATACGTCGCCCAGTTACTACTCCGGCGGGTTCCCGGCCAAGATGCGCGCCGAGTATGTGAAACAGTGGCACGCCGAACACGATCCGCCATTGGGAAGAGAGCCGCTACCCTCCGAGACCACCTATCAAGGCCACGACTGGGATGACGTCAAGCCGCACCTCTGGAATTTCTTCCAGGCCGTGAAGTCGCGCCAGCCGGTAACTGAAGATGCCGTCTTCGGCAACCACGCCGCCATCGCCTGCCACATGGCCAACGAAAGCTACTTCCGCCAGAAGCAGGTGTTCTGGGATAGCGCAACGCACACCATCAAGAGCTAGGGGCTAGCTTGTGGCGCAGGCTGTCAAGCCTGCTGAGCCGAGTCGTCTCGGCTTTTCTTGAGCGCAGCCATTCTTGCCGACGAGACGACCAAATAAGTCCAACACTTGGAACCCGGGGTAGTCCTCGCGCCGCGGCGCGTGCGCGACAACGCTCTCTCTGGTCGAGATTGCCTGCATCCTGGCGTTTTCGAAACTGCCGTGAATCGGGGGGATCTTTTCGTACATGAGCAGCGTTATTATCCTTATCGGGAGCTGTTGCCTGTTCCTTTGCGGCGACGCTTTAACAAAAGGGGCTTAAGCTGAAGCGCGTTCTCTTCGCGACCATCGGGTCTTTGGGCGATCTGCATCCATGCCTTGCCTTGGCGTTGGAGTTGCAGCGGCTCGGTCATCGGGTGACGGTCGCTTCCACCGGGTTCTACCGGTCGAAAGTGGAAGAGCTGGGGATCGGATTCGTCCCGCTGCGTCCTGATTGGGACCCCAACGCGCAAGAGCTCATCCGCCAATGCGAGGATCTGAAGAGCGGGCCGGAAGTGCTTTTCCGAAGGCTTGTCCTGCCGCATCTGCGAGACACCTACGACGATCTTCTCGCGGCTGCCGCCGGCGCTGACCTGATGGTTGCGGGGGAGCTGGTCTATGCCGCTCCCCTGGTTGCGGAGAAGCTCGGGCTGCGCTGGGCGTCGGCGATTCTTTCGCCCGCCTCATTCCTGTCGGCCCACGATCCCTCGGTGCTGGTCAATGTGCCGAGCCTCATCCACTTGCGCAAGGCGGGCTGGCGAATCTACCGGGCCGCGCTGAATATTGGCCGATTCGGTATCCGGCATTGGTTCGATCCGGTGCGGCACCTGCGCCGCGAGGAGGGACTGCGGGCGGATTGCGACCCGCTGTTTCGCGACAAGTTCTCACCGGATTTGGTGCTGGCGCTTTTCTCGCCCTGTTTGGCGCAGCCGCAACCGGACTGGCCTTCGCACACCGTGCAACCCGGTTTCGTTCACTTTGACCGCCATGGACCGGGCGCCGACGTTCCCTCTCCGCAGTTGGCTGCCTTTCTGGCTGCGGGACCGGCGCCGATCGTTTTCACCTTAGGGTCCACGGCGGTGCACAATCCGGGCGATTTCTATGCGGCCAGCGTGGAGGCAACCAATCGACTGAGTGCCCGGGCGTTGCTGCTGGTGGGTTCAAATGCGGCGCCTCGGATAAGTTCACCGGAGATTCTGGCCCTGCCCTATGCGCCTTACTCGCAAGTCTTCCCTCACGCGGCAGCGATCGTGCATCAGGGCGGGTCGGGAACGGTCGGCCAGGCGCTGCGCGCAGGGCGGCCCATGCTGATCGTTCCCTACGGCTGGGACCAGCCTGACAACGCAGCACGCGTCGAGCGGTTGGGGGTTGGGCTCCATGCGCCGCGGAGCAAATATTCGGCTTCGACAGCAGCGGCGGCTCTGAAGAGGCTGCTAGGCGAACCGCGTTTCGCTGCGCGGGCAGCGGAAGTAGCGGCTCGAGTGCGGAAGGAAGATGGGCTGACCGCGGCTTGCGATGCGATCGAGTCGGTGCTGGCGGTTCGGTAGCAAGCTCTCGAGATGAGACTAACTCGTGGGGCATCTTGACAAGTTGAACTCGGATTGCCAATCGGACCGAGCGCGGTTGGCACCGCGCGCAGGATGGCATCCTGCCCCACGGCTACTCCACAATCGCCTGCATCACGGCGTTTTCGAAATCGCGCTGCACCAACGGAATCTGCGTTTGAATCATGATCACGGTGACCATCTTCTCTTTCGGCTCGACCCACATCTGCGTCCCGAATGCGCCGTCCCAGCCGAAGCTGCCATTGGCGACGCGCAGCCCCGCCGCCACGTTGTCCTCCACCACCTGCATGATCAGGCCGAAGCCCATTCCGTGAGCGGGCCGCCCCAGCTTGCCGTTGAACATGTCACCCACGTGGTTGGATGCCATCAGCTCCACCGTGCGCGGGCCCAGCAGGCGCTTGCCGTTCAGCTCGCCGCCGTTCAGCAGCATCTGCGCGAACTGCAGGTAATCCCCGGCGGTCGACATCAGGCCGCCGGCGCCGGAAAAGTATGTCTTACTCGAAAAGCCGTCCTGGTTCGCGCTTCGCTCCAGCCCGTTTGGCGTCTTCCGATATAGCGTGACGAGGCGCGGCCGCTTGTCGTCGGGCGGATAGAAGAAAGTGTCCTTCATGCCGAGCGGCTCGAAGATGCGGGTTCGCAGGAACTCGTCGTAGGTCTGGCCGGAAACAATCTCGACGATGCGCGAAAGCGTGTCCGGACCGGCCCCGCCGCTGTAAGCCCACTCGGTCCCCGGCTGAAAATCGAGCGGCACCGCGGCCAGCTTCGGCACGTAGCTCGCCAGCGTGTCGTCAGGCCCGCGCGGTGCGATCTTCGGCAACTGCGCCGCGCCGAGGCCTCCGCTCACCAGGCCCGAAGTGTGGGTGAGCAGGTCGCGAATGGTGATCTCGCGGTTCGCCGGCACCACGTAGAAGTCGGGCTCCATCGCCGCGCCGTGCGCCGAACCCGCGGCGTGCTCGCGCGGCATCGCCATTTTCATGTCGCGGAATTCCGGCAGGAATTTCGACACCGGATCGCTCAGGCGAATCTTGCCCTCTTCCACCAGCATCATCACAGCCACGCCGGTGATCGGCTTCGACATGGAAGCCAGCCGGAAGATGGCGTCCTTTTCCATCGGCTTCTTCGATTCGATGTCCATCAGGCCGCGGGCCTCGAAGTGGACCACACGGCCGCGCCGCGCCACCACGGTAACAGCCCCCGAAATCTCTCCGGCGTCGATGTGGCGCTGGATCGATTCGTGGATCCGTTGCAAACGTTCCGTCGACATGCCGGCATCTTCCGGTTTCGCGGCCGGCAGCGATGCCGCCGCCAGCGGCCACGCAGCCGTCACGAGGGCGAGACTTCTGAGAAAGATCATGTCAGTCACCTCGGTCCATGTTATCCGCATATGCGCGCTCATGGGGAAACGCGCGCGATCACCGAGTGGGCGACGCAGGAATGGCGAAGCTCTCCGTTTCCGGTGATTTCGCATGAACCTGAGCGTATGGTACGAGGAGCCGCTCTTTCAGGAGTGCTTTGTATCAGGGCACGGCTTGGAGCCGTGCCGAAGGATCAGGAGAGAGATCGGGGCTTCAGCCCCTGCGGACTCAGCCAAGCCTCAGCGGCTGAAGCCTTGGCTACCGATGTGTCGCGGCATGGATGAATCCATGCCCTGATACAAAGCCAGCCGCCAGGTTTTCACCCCCATGTCGCACGCGCGCGACCATCGGCGAGTTGTTAATATCGAGGTCGTACGCGTATGACCACCATGACAGCCGGGCGGACCAGTGCCGCACCGTTTCAGGCCGCCAGCGCGCCGGACTACCTGCCCGCCGCTATCCTGCGCGAGCTGCAGCTCAGCCGGCTGCGCAGCATTGTCGAGCGGGCTTGGTCGAACGTGTCGCTGTACCGTTCGCGTATGAAGCAGAGCGGCTTCGATCCCGGCGATCTCGCAAGCCTGGACGACATCGCCGCCCTGCCGTTCACCACCAAGGCCGATCTGCGCGACACCTATCCCTTCGGTCTCTTCGCCAGTCCGATGGAGGATATCGTTCGCCTGCACGCTTCCAGCGGCACCACCGGCAAGCCGATCGTGGTGGCCTACACCCGCCAGGACGTGGATGTCTGGACCTCGGTGATGGTGCGCAGTTTCGCCATGTGCGGGCTGCATGCCGGCGACATCATACAAAACGCGTATGGCTACGGCCTGTTCACCGGCGGCCTGGGAGCGCACTATGGCGCGGAAGGCCTGGGCGCCACGGTGATCCCGATCTCCGGCGGCAACACCGACCGCCAGATCATGGTGATGCGCGATTTCGGCGTCACCGCCGTCTGCTGCACTCCCAGTTACTTTCTGCACTTGATCGAACGCGCCGGCCAGCTCGGCGTGGATATCCGCGCCCTGCCGCTGCGCGCCGGCGTCTTCGGCGCCGAGCCGTGGACCGCCTCCATGCGCAAGCGCATCGAGAACCTCGCCGGCATCCAGGCGTTCGACATCTATGGCCTCTCGGAAGTGATCGGGCCTGGCGTTGCGGTCGAGTGCCCGCACCAGGACGGTCTGCATATCTTCGAGGATCACTTCTACCCGGAGATCGTGGACCCGGACACCGGCCGCGTGCTGCCGGAGGGAGAAGAGGGCGAATTGGTGTTGACCACCCTCAGCAAGCAGGCGATGCCGATGATCCGCTATCGCACGCGCGATATTACCGCGCTCATGCCGGGCGCCTGTCCTTGCGGCCGGTCGTTGCGGCGGATGCGGCGCATCGGCCGCCGCAGCGACGACATGCTGATCGTGCGCGGCGTCAACGTATTCCCGTCGCAGGTGGAAGCGGCGCTGCTCGAAGTGGAAGGAACGCTGCCGCATTACCAGATCATCCTCACTTCGGAGCACGGCCTGGATCAGATCGAGGTCCAGGTGGAGGTGACTCCGGAGACGTTCAGCGACCAGATCGGCGTGCTCGAACGCTTGAACCAGCGGATCTCCGGCTCGCTCGAACACGTGCTGGGAATCCGCGCGCAGGTAACGCTTGTCGAACCGCTCACCATTCAGCGCAGCGAAGGAAAGGCCCGCCGGGTGATCGACCGGCGCGCGGTGCAGCCATGAAACTCCACCAGCTTTCCGTTTTTTCCGAGAACAAACCGGGCCACGTCATCGCGCCCTGCCGCCTGCTGGCTCGCGAAGGCATCGATATCCAGGCGCTGGCGCTGGCCGATACCGAGCGTTTCGGCATCCTGCGCATGATCGTCTCCGATTGGCGCCGCGCCAAGGATCTGCTCGAGAAATCCGGCTCGGTGGTCAAGATCACCGAGGTGCTGGCCGTCGAAGTTCCGGACCGTCCCGGCGGCCTCGCCGACGTGCTCGAAGCCTTCGTGGGCACCGCGATCAACATCGAGTACATGTACGCGTTTCCTTTCGTGCGCGGCGAAAAGGCGGTTCTCATCTTCCGCTTCGATCAACCCGATGCCGCCATCGCCCGCCTGCAGGAGCGAGGCTTCCAGGTGCTCTCAAGCGGCGCGCTGGTGGAGAAGTAAGGAGGGTGGGGCAGGTTGTTAACCTGCGCACCGATTGGCAATCGGTGCAGCCGGGCGCCAGCCCGGCTGTCCACGCAGCAACTGTTGCCTCTGGTCAAGTGTGGCATCCTAGAACTGGGATGACATGGTGATGGGAGCATCAAGCGCAGGAAAAATCGTGCGGAGTTCGGAGAACGTATTCACTGACCTCGGCCTTGCGGACGCCGGTGAACGGCAGACCAAGGTGCAACTGGCCGTGGCGATTAACGAGCTCCTGCATCACCGCGGGTTATCGCAGGGAAAGGCGGCGGAACTATTGGGCATCAACCAACCCAAGGTTTCCGCGCTTTCAAAATATCATCTGGAAGGATTCTCCGTGGAGCGCCTGATGCGGTTCCTTACGTCGCTAAATCAGGATGTCGAAATAGTCATCCGCAGCAGACCACGAGCTCGCCGGCCGGGCAGCGTTTCTGTTACGGCAGCGTGAAGAAGTTGGCGCGAGGGCCTGTGGCCAGAGCTCAGGCAACGGATCTTTGCCGGCTGCGCGACAGTGACGGGGTAGTGGAGGAGCTAGAGGCTCGACGCGAACGGCGCAGCAAGCGCGTTACCCTCCCGCCGGGAGAGAGCACTTAGCTCCGGCGGGCTTCGCGGCGCACATTTCCCTTCCGCGCGAACCTCAACACCGCATAAACCAACCCACCGCAGATCACGATGACCATCCCCGGCCAGGTCGTTGCCGGCCGGTACGCGAACAGGATCAGCAGCACTACCGACCCGCCCGCAATGTACGCCGCCGGCAGCGCCGGATAGCCCCACACGCGGTAAGGCCGCTCCGCATTGGGCCGCGTGCGCCGCAGCCGGAACACGCCTGCGATGGTCAGGATATAGAACAGCAGCGCCGCCGAAATTACCCAATCGAGTAAGTTGCTGTACAGGTTTCCATAACTCTGCGTGGCCGGATTGTAAGTGCGCGGCAGCACCAGCACGGACGCCCAGATGCCCTGCGCGACGAGACCCCAGGCCGGCACGTGCGCCCGGTTCAGCACCCCGGCCGGCGCGAAGAACAAGCCGTCCTTGGCCATCGCGTAATAGGCGCGCGCACCCGCCAGTACCAGGCTGTTGGCGCAGCCGAAGGTGGAAATCATGATCGCCACAGCCATCAGCACTGGGCCGTAGCCGGGGAAGATCTTCTCCAACGTGGCGGTGGCGACGCGGTCGGCGGGAGCGTGTTGAATTTCGGGGAAGGAGAGCACCGCCAGGTACGCCACATTGACCAGCAGATACAGCCCGATCACCGTCGAACACCCCAGCGCCAGCGCCAGTGGAAGGTTGCGCTTGGGATTGCGCACCTCGCCCGCCACCATGGTGATGTCGTGCCAGGCATCGGCCGCGAACAGCGACCCCGATTGCGCCACCGAAATCGCCACCACCAGCCCGAAGATGCTCGCCGCCGGCACGCCCAGCGCCGGATCGAACGCGCCGAGGCGGAACATGTGGCGGAAATTCGTCTGCACCGCCGCCGCGTTCCATCCCAGCGCCAGGCCCACCACGATCAACGCGCCCAGCGCCAGCGTCTTTGCCGAAGTGAAGATGGTCTGCACGATCCTGCCGTACTTCAGGCCGCGCGTGTTGGTCCAGGTAAGCAGCAGGATCACGCCGATCGCCGCCACTTGTGCCGTGGAAAGCGATACCGCGTAGCCCGCCGAGATGTGGATCGGCCTCACCAGGTAGCGGTCCTCCGCCACCGCCGGAACCAGGATGGAGGAAAAACGCGCGAACGCCACCGCCACCGCCGCGATGGTCCCGGTCTGAATCACGGTAAAGAAAGTCCATCCGTAAAGGAAGCCCCACAGTGGCGAAAAGGCTTCGCGCAAATAGATGTACATGCCGCCGGCCTGCGGCATCATCGCCGCCAGCTCGCCATAGGAAAGCGCCGCCGCAATCGTCAGCACGCCGGTGAGTACCCACCCCATCAGCATCCAGCCGGGGCTGCCGATCAGCCGCGACATGTCGGCGGAAACGATGAAGATCCCCGAGCCGATCATCACCGAGATCACTACCAGCGTGGAATCGAACAGCCCGAGGCCTTGCACAAACTGCTGTTCCGGTTGCTTCGCGACGGTGGGTTGGCTCATGTTGTTTTCTTTAGCGGACGCTTGCGGGCAGCTTACACTAGCGCGCCTGCACGGTGCAACCGGCGAGCGCGCTCATCGCCGATGCTCGATTGCCACCGCGTCCGCGGCAGGCGAAAACGAATTCGGCGGAAACCGAAAAATCCGCGCTCGGTAAATGCCCCGCCGCGCCGCCGCCAACTGAAGCGATGTCCCCAGCACGCCTAGCCCGTACACTATGCTGCGCCGGAAGTTGATGGAAGAGGCTTCGGCGAAATAGCGCGTCGGGCAGGAGATCTCGCCGATGCGCGCTCCCATCAGCACCGCCTGCGCCAGCATTTGGTTGTCGAAGACGAAGTCGTCCGAATTGCGCTCGAGCGGCAGCGCCTCCAGCAACTGGCGGCTGAACGCGCGGAATCCGGTGTGGTACTCGGAGAGCTTCGCTCCCGTCATCAGGTTCTGCGCCGCCGTCAGCAAGCGGTTGGCGCCGTACTTGTAGAGCGGCATGCCCCCGCGCAGCGCGCCCCCGCCCAGAATGCGCGACCCGAGCGCCACATCGTAAACGCCGTAAGCGATCATGGTCGCGATCGGCGTCACCAGCAGCGGGTTGTACTGGTAATCGGGGTGCAGCATCACGATCACGTCGGCGCCGCGCGCCAGCGCGATGCGGTAGCACGTCTTCTGATTGCCGCCATAGCCGCGGTTCTTGGGATGGACTTCGACCGTGAGCCCCAGCCGCCGAGCCACCGCGGCGGTGGAATCGCGCGAGTGATCGTCCACCAGAATCCGGTCGTCCACGATCTCCGGCAGTTCCCGCACCGTCGCCTCCAGCGTCATCTCAGCGTTGTAGGCCGGCAAAACGACGGCAATGCGTCTTCCGTTGATCAAGGCCGCGCTCCCTAGCAGTGTACCCGGTTTCGCGCGCCCGCGGAGCGTGCCTTGGGGAAGACCAAGGGCAAGTTAAAGCATGCTCCACCACTGCTCTGTATGCCATCGGTCGGGCACGCTCTAGCTTGCCCTCACCACAGAGAGTTCGCTACGATCCCACCACCGCCCGCGCCCGCTGGATCGCGGGGTCGCGCTCGGCTTCCACTTCATCGCCCTTCTCCACGCCGAAGGCCTGGTTGAAGATTTCCGTCTTCAGGCGGTTGGCCACGAAATCGGCTTCCTTCGACCACTCCGTCACCCCGGGCTCGATGTTGTGCCCGGCCAGGAAAACCTGGAACTGGTCCAGCAGCTCCGGCGTCACTTCAAACTCATCGCTCACCTTATGGTCGCGCAGGTACTCGGTGGCGAAGGTGGTGAACGATCCTGTGGCTTCCAGCACCTCCCGCAACCGGTCCATCGCCGGTGGCGCTACCAGGATGTCCGGCCGGATGCCGCCGCCTCCGGTCACCACGCGGCCGCTATCGGTGCGGAATTGTTTCGCCTTGTTGGGATGCGAGGTGCTGGCCGCCAGCTCAAATTGCGCCGCATCGAGCGGCTTCTGGATTGACCGCCCGCTGGGCGTGTAGTATAGCGCCGTCGTCAACGCCAGGCCTGTGCCCTCGCTCAACGGATACACCGTCTGCACCAGGCCCTTGCCGTAGCTGGGCTCGCCCAGCACCGTGGCGCGGTCGTGATCCTGCAGCGCCCCGGTGACGATCTCGGAGGCGCTGGCGGTCTTGCCGTTGATCAGAATCGCCAGCTTGAAACCGTAGGGCTTGGCGCTGGCGGGCACGGTCTCCGCCTTCTCCGGAACGTGCCGCCCGCGCATCGTGAGGATGGTCTGGCCGGGCCGCAGGAACAGCGAAGCCGTCTCCAGCGCCGCAGCCACCATCCCGCCGGGGTTGTTGCGAAAATCCAGTATCAGGCCGGTCAGGCGGTCGCCGCCGAGCTTCTCAATCGCCTCCTTGAGCTCCTCGACGGTGTGCTCGTCGAAGCTCGAAACCCGTATATACCCCACGCCCGCGCCCACGAAGAACGCTCGCTCCACGCTCGGGGATTCCATCTCGGCCGGAATCAGGGTGAAGTCGAGGATGCGCGCTGTGCCCGCTCTGCGCACCGCCAGCCGCGCCGGCCGCTGCCGCGATTCCGACAGCAGCTCCGTCAATTGGTCCAGGTCCAGCCGCGCGATCACGTAGCCGTTCACCGCCAGAATTTCGTCTCCCGGCGACAGCCCCGCCTTGGCCGACGGCGTGCCCGGCAGCGTCTGCAGCACGATCACGCGCCCCGGAAGGATCGACACCACGCTGCCGAAACCCTTTTGCGTGGATGCCTCCATCTTTTTGAGCTGATCGAACTGGCCGGGATCGAAGAACACCGAATGCGGATCGAGCACTCCCAGCAAGCCGGGAATAGCGCCCTGGTAAAAAGCCCGGTCCGCACTCACCGGGTCGGCGGCGTTGCTTTCCACCGACACGTAGGCGGAGATGAGGGATTTGACTTGCGAATCCAGGTCGTCTGCGGCGCCCAGCGTCAGCGCGGCCGCGAACAAAGCTGCGATGAGACGAACCATCAATCGGGCCAGTTTGGGGTGATGCTGACGGGAACGCCCGGGTAACGAACCGGTTGCAACAGGCCCTCGGCTAATCTCTCGGGGGTTTCCAGGCGCAGCCGTTCCGCGCGCATCGGTATCCGGTATTTGGGAAGGCTTGCCATCGAACTCGCCCTTATTCGTATTCTATCGCGTGAAGCGCGTGGCTTTCCGCTGCCGCTGGCGGTCAAGCGCCAGTTCGATCAGGCGGTCGAGCAGCGCTGGAAACGGCAAGCCGCTATGCTCCCACATTTTCGGGTACATGCTGATGGAAGTGAAACCGGGAATGGTATTGATCTCGTTGATGTACAGCTTGCCGGTCGCGTTCTCCAGCAGGAAATCCACCCGCGCCATCCCTTCGCACTCCACCGCGCGGTAACACTCCATCGCCAGCCGCCGCAGCTCCGCCGTGGTCTGGGGCGGCAGATCGGCCGGCACCTGAGTCCGGGCCAGGTCCAAAGTGTATTTATCGTCGTAATCGTAAAATTCGCGCGAGGGCAGAATCTCGCAGGGCAGGGAAGCGGCGGGCGACTCGTTGCCCAGCACGGCGCACTCCAGTTCGCGGCCCGCGATGCCGCGCTCCACAATCACCTTGCGGTCGTATTCGGCGGCCAGCGCGAACGCCGCCTCCAGCTCGCGCGCGTTGTGCGCCTTCGAAATCCCCACCGACGAGCCCAGGTTGGCCGGCTTCACGAACACCGGGAAGGGCAGGGCGGCGCAGGCTTCCGCCACGTTCGCCGTCCCGCGCGGCAGCGCCACAAAGTCGACAACCGGCAACATCCGTTCCATGCAGACACGTTTGGTCATCTCCTTGTCCATGGCAACGGCGGAGCCCAACACCCCTGCGCCCACGTATGGCAGACCGGCCAGTTCCAGCAGACCCTGCACCGTGCCATCCTCGCCGAAAGTTCCGTGCAGCACCGGGAACACCACGTCGATTTCCGGCTGCACCTCCGGCTCGGGCAGGATGGGCCGCGGCGACCACTTGCCATCCTTGCCGATAAAGTATTCCAGAACCTCGTACTTGCCGGGATCGAGGCCGGCGATGATGGCCCGCGCCGAACGCACCGACACCTCGTGTTCCCCGCTGCGGCCGCCGTATACGACCGCCACTCGCAGCTTCATAAGATGCGTTTTCCCATCCCCGACATCACCATCTCCACCGCCAGATCGGCCGTGCGGTTCGATTCGTCGATCACCGGGTTTACTTCCACCACCTCCATCGACACCATCTTTCCCGAATCACAGATCATTTCCATTGCCAAATGCGCTTCCCGGTATGTGGCGCCGCCGCGCACCGGCGTGCCTACCCCGGGGGCATCCTTGGGGTCGACGAAATCCATATCGAGCGAAAGATGGAAACCATCGGTCGAGTCCGAGGCCATGCGAATCGCTTCTTCCATCACCGTGCGCATGCCGCGTTCGTCTATGTCGCGCATGGTGAACGCGCGCACGCCCGAATCGCGCACAATCGAGCGCTCCAGTCGATCCACGTCGCGCAATCCCACAATCGCCGCGTTGGCGGCGCTGACCTTGGGCTGAAAGCCGAACAGGTTCACCAGCTCCGGCGCGCCGCGGCCCAGAATCGCCGCCAGCGGCATCCCGTGCACGTTGCCGCTGGGGCTGGACCCGGGCGTGTTCATATCGGCGTGCGCATCCAGCCAGATCAGGCCGATGCCGCGCCCCAGGCGGCGAAAGTACTGCGCCACCCCGCTCATCGTGCCTACCGCCACCGAATGGTCTCCGCCCAGCACCAGCGGCAGCCGGCCCCGCTCCAGCACCTCCGTCACCTGTTGGCCCAGCCGCTCGCACGCGGCCACGATCTGTGCCAGGTACTTGGCATGCGGGTCGCCCTCGGCGCAGCTCTCCGCCTGTTCCACCGCAATGTTGCCCAGGTCTTCCACCTCGTATCCGAGCGCCGCCACGCGCGCGTTCAGATTGGCCACCCGCAGCGCCGAGGGGCCCATGTCCACGCCGCGCCGCCCTTGCCCTAAATCGAGCGGCGCACCGATCACCGCGATGTGCGAATGCCGCATATGAAAACTGTGCAGGCGCCCGGTCGCTTGCGCAACGAATGCGCAGACGTCCGCGCTCCCTACGCTTCCTCCAGCCGGTCGAAAACCCGCATGATCAGATCCATCGGGTGGGCGATCTCCGGCTTCTCTTTCAGTTCCAGCACCAGGGGAAACTGCCCGGCCTGCCCGCGGAACAACGCCATCGCCTGCTTCCAGTCCACCGTTCCTCCTTCGCTCTCGAACGGGAACAGGTGCTGGTCGGTCTTGCCGTCATTGTCGTGAACGTGAGTGGAGCGGATGCGCGGCTTCATCATCCGGAACGCCGCCTCCACGCCCTCGTGCATGTTGGCATGGCCGCTGTCGAAGACGTAGTTCAAGCCGATATGCGTCAACTCCTCGAACAGCAGAAGGCGCTCCGCGCTCGAAAGCTCGTTGGGAATGTTCTCGAGCAGTATGTCCACGCCGCGCTGGCGCGCGAACAGGCTCAATTCCTCCAGCGCCGCGAAGGCCGCGTCAAACTTGCGCAGGTCGAACTCCTCGCCGCTCACCCCGAGGTGCTGAATCAGGTAGCGGAAAGGAATCACCTCGGCAATCTCCAGCGCGCGCTTGATTTCGTCCACCATCTCCAGCCGCTTGCCCTTCACGGGTTCGGTAATCGTGATCACCGCGTGCGGCCCGGACCGTCCCCAGATCTCGTCGGTGTACATGGGCGAATGTACCGAGTGCAGCTTCAGCTCCGAGTCGCGAAACCAATGGCCCAGCTCGGCGATCTGCGCCTTGTCGCGGTAGTCCAGGTGCTGCCGCGCGCAGTATATCTCCACCGCCGGAATCCCGGCCTTCTCGATACGTTGCAGCGTCGCCCCGGTCAGCCGGTGATTGACGAACACGTGCGTCGAAAGTACGTGGTCCATGGTCTTCGTTCAGTCCTTTCGAGCCTAATATCCTCGCGCCGCGGCTTCGGTTCGCGGATCGGCCGCACCCGCGAGCCAGCCATCTTCCCACTGAATCGCCGCGCAGTCGCCGATTGCGTTCACTCGCCGGATCTTGTAGCCGCGTCTCTCCAGCAGCATGATCGTATCCGGCGAATAGCCCGGCTCCACGGCCAGCACATCCGGCAGCCACTGATGATGGAAGCGCGGCCAGTTCACCGCGTCCTGCACGTTCATCCGGAAATCGAGCACGTTCACCATCACTTCCAGCACGGTGTTGATAATCGTCGGCCCGCCGGGCGAGCCCAGCGCCAAAAACGGTTTGCCGTCCTTCAGCACCATGGTGGGCGTCATCGAGGAGAGCGGCGTTTTGCCCGGCGCGATCGCGTTGGCTTCGCCCTGCACCAGCCCGAACATGTTGGGCGCGCCCGGCTTGGCGGCGAAATCGTCCATTTCATTGTTGAGCAGAAATCCCAGCCCCGCCGCCGTTACCTTGCTGCCGTAGCCGCCATTCAGCGTATACGTCACCAGCGCGACGTTGCCCGCTCGGTCGGCGATGGAATAGTGGGTGGTATCTTTCGATTCCTTCACTTCGAATTGCTTCGCATGCACCTCGCTGCTGGGCGTGGCGCGCTCCGGGTCAATCGAAGCCCGGAGCTTCAGGAGGTACGCCGGGTCCAGCAGGCTCTCCGTCGGAACCTTCACGAAATCCGGATCGCCCATCAGCTCGGCGCGATCGGCGAAAAAACGCCGCATGGCCTCCGCCATGTAATGCACCACCTCAGCCGAACCCGCGCCGCCCTTCTCGTAACCGGTGCCTTCCAGCACCCCCAGCATCTGCAGAATGCCGATGCCACCCGAGCTCGGCGGCGGCGACGTGATGATGCCGTAGCCGCGGTATTGGCCGGTGAGCGGTTGGCGCTCGATCACCGTATATCCGAACAGATCGGCTTCGGTGATCAGCCCGCCGTGCTCCTCGATGTCTTTCGCCAGCAGGTGCGCGGTCTCGCCTTCGTAGAAATCGGTGGCGCCCAGCCGCTCGATGCGCTCCAGCGTGCGCGCCAGCTCCGGCTGCACCAGCACGTCCCCAGGCTGGTAATAGTTTCCGTCGCGCAGGAAAATCCGCTTCGATTCCGCAAAGCGGCCCAAGCCCTTCGCGCTGGCCCGCAGCGATTCCGCCTGCGCATAAGACAGCGGGAACCCTTTCGCCGCCAGTTCCACCGCCGGCCGCACCAGGCCGGCCCATGGCCTGCCGCCGAACCTTTTCCACGCGTATTCGAGGCCGCGCACCGTCCCCGGCACGCCGGAGGCGCGATAGCCGATGATGCTGTCCTCGGTCGGCTTGCCGGCGCGGTCCAGGTACATGTTGCGCGTGGCGGCGGCCGGCGCGCGCTCGCGGAAGTCGATGAACGCGGTGCGTCCGTCCGCCATCCGCACCAGCATGAAACCGCCCCCGCCAATATTGCCCGCCGCGGGATGCGTCACCGCCAGCGCGAAACCCACCGCCACCGCCGCATCCACCGCGTTGCCGCCGGCCTTCAGCACTTCCAGACCCGCGTCTGCGGCGTGGAACTCGCGCGCCACTACCATCCCGTGCCGCGCGCGCACCGGTTGCGCGCCCTGCGCCGAGAGCGCGATCGCCAGCAGCAATGGAACCAGTATGCGCCGCATCAAGTTGATTCTAACGTGTATCGCGATCCGCATACCGTGGCGCGGGCTTCTAGGTTTTTCTTACCGTGATTGACCCAGGCTCAGCCCGCCTGTCTGCGCTTCCATTCGAACAGCACAATGCCGGCCGCTACCGACACGTTGAGCGACGAAATCTTCCCCGCCAGCGGAATCCGCACCAGCACATCGCAGTGCTTCTTCACCTGTTCGTGCAAGCCTTTGCCTTCGCCGCCCAGCACGATCGCGGTCGGCAGCGAATACGCCACGCGGTCGTACGGTTCCGCGCCCCGCTCGTCCAGCCCGTAGATCCAGTAACCGCGCGCTTTCAGATCTTCGAGCGTGCGGTTGATGTTGGTGACGCGCGTCACCGGCAGGTGCTCGATCGCGCCCGCCGCGGCTTTCGCCGCTACATCCGTCAGGCTGGCCGCGCGGCGCTCCGGAATGATGACGCCTCCCGCGCCCGCCGCGTGCGCCGTGCGGATCACCGCGCCCAGGTTGTGCGGGTCCTCCACGCCATCCAGCACCACCAGCAGCTCCGCCCGCGCCACTTGTTCGAGCTCGGCATACTGGCGCGCCGCACCCATCGCGATCACGCCCTGGTGCGCCGTGGTCCCCGCCAGCCGGTCGAGCGCCGGCCGCGGCTCGAAGCGCACCGGCACGCCCGCGCGCCGCGCCAGGTCAATGAGCTCCTGCAAGCGCGGGCCGCCCGCGCCTTGCGCCACCAGCAGCCGCTCCAGCGGATGTTTGGCGCGAAGCGCTTCGCCCACCGGATGAATTCCGCTGAGGATCGGCATCAGGCTTACGGCAGAATCTGCAGGCCGTTGTTGAACCGGTTGGTGAAGTTGGCCATCGCCGCCACCAACGTGATCTCGACAATCTGCTCCTGGGTGAAATGCGCGAACAGCGCTTCGCGCGATTCTACAGCGGTTGCCGTGCGCGTCAGGTCGCGCGCATATGCGATCGCCGCGCGCTCGGCCGCGCCGAACGGTTTTTCATCACCGGCCTGGAGCGCCCGCATCTCATCGTCGGTTACGCCGGCCTTGGGCGCACTCGCCTTGTGTGCGGCGGTGCAGAAGGCGCACCGGTTGGTGTAGGAGCAGGTCAGGTACACCAGTTCTTTCACGCGCTGCCCTACCGAGCCGGGGCCCACGATTGCGCCGTACAGGGGCACAAAAGTCTTCAGCACTTCCGGCCGGTTCGCCATCGCGCGGAAAAACGCGTTGGGCTTCTTCGACTTGGCCTCGAGGTTGGCCAGAAACTCGTTGTGCGCGGGGTCCGCGCCTTGAATCGAAATTGGCATAGGTACCAGTATAGACTCGGTCAAGTCAGAGGTAGGACAGACGATCGGTTTTTGTCGTCTGTCAAGGCGCCGCGCTGTCATCGAGGCATGACGGACCACGAAAGACGATGGTCTGTCCTACCTGCTCAGCGCGTGCGCAGCCAGCACGATCAGCAGTCCCACGAAGGCGCCCACCATCTTCATCGCCGTCCAGGCGCGGAGCGTCTGCGGCACCGTCATTCCGAAGTATTGGTTCACCAGCCAGAAGCCGGAATCGTTGACGTGCGACGGCCCCGAACCGCCGCAGCACAGCGCCAGCACGATGATCTCCGGGCTGTAGCCGGGAATGCCCCTGACGATCGGCGCCACAATGCCGGCCGCGCTGATGATGCCCACCGTGGCCGAGCCCATCGCCACCCGCAGCACCATCGCAATCACGAACACCACGATCAGTGGCGACAGCGACGACGTTACCAGCAGCCTCCCCGCCACCGCGCCCACTCCCGAATCCACAATCACCTGCTTGAACGCGCCGCCGCCACCCATGATGCACAGCAGCGCGCCCATCGGCGCCAGCGAGTCGGCCGCCATCCTCATCGCCCGCTCGCGTGAAACGCCGCGCCGCAGGCCGAACAAATAAAGCGACGCCAGCGCGGCAATCGTCAGCGCGGTGAACGGGTGCCCCAAAAAAACCGCCACGCCGCGCATCGGTACGTTCACCAAGGTGGCCAGCGCGGCGCCGAAGATCAGCGCCACCGGCAGCAGCAGCAGCATAATCACCATCCACACCGGTGGCGGCGCGCTTCCGTCTCCGGTCCGCGGCGCCGCCGAAGCGATCTCCGGCACTCCTACGTCGATGCGCTTGGCGATCCATTGGCCGTAGAAAATGCCCGAAACCACCGCGATCGGGATCGAGACGGCGATGCCGTAAAGAATCGTGCGGCCTAAGTCGGCGCCCATCAGTTGCGCCGCGGCCGCCGGCGCCGGATGCGGCGGCACCAGCGAATGTGCGATCGTCAGCGCCGCCGCCATAGGCACGCCGTAGAAGAGCAGCGACCGCTTCGTCTCCCGCGCCAGGTTCCACACCAGCGGCACCAGGATGATGAAGCCCACCTCGAAGAAAATGGGCAGCCCGACCAGAAACGCGGCTACCAGCATGGCCCAGGCCGCGCGCTCTCGCCCGAACCGTTCGAGCAGCCAATCGGCCAGCACCACGCCGCCGCCCGAAACCTCCAGGTAGCGCCCGATCATCGCGCCCAGCCCAACCACCACCGCGATGAATCCCAGCGAATCGCCGAAGCCGCTCTGGATGGATTTGAGCACCCTTTCCGGCGCCATGCCGGCCGCCAGACCAAGCGCCATGCTGGAAATCAGCAGCGCCAGAAACGCGTGCAGCTTGACGGCCAGAATCAGCAACAGAAGCAGCGCAATCGACGCCGTGGTGAGCAGAACCAGGTACGTGCCATTCGCCGGCATTGAGCGCCATTCTACCCCGATCGGCGGAGCCGGCGCTTTGGGCCGCGCTTATAAAGGATAGAATAACGGGCTGTGACAGTGGTTCCCGCTCCGGCGCGCACGGCCTTGTCCCGCAAGGAGTGGCGCATCCTCGCGCTGCTCGTCATTTCCGGATTCCTGAATTACTTCGACCGCTCCAATCTTTCCGTCGGCGCCACCAACATCCAGCGCGACCTCGGCCTCACTAACTACCAGCTTGGCCTGCTGCTCTCGGCCTTTTTCTGGACCTACGCCTTGTGCCAGTTGCTGGGCCTGGCCGGCTGGTTGGTGGACCGGTTCCAGGTCGGCTGGATTCTCGCTTTCGGCTTCCTGCTGTGGTCCTGCGCCACCGCCATCACCGGGGTGGCCCGCGCCTTCGCGGTTGTGTTCGCGCTGCGCCTGCTGCTGGGAGTCGGCGAGTCCATCGCCTATCCCTCCTACTCGCGCATTTTCGTAAATCACTATCCCGAGCACCACCGGGGCCTCGCGAACGCGTTGATCGATGCCGGCACCAAGACCGGTCCCGCGCTCGGCACTCTGCTCGGAGGCCTGCTGATTGCGCAGTACGGCTGGCGTGTGTTCTTCCTGGCTCTGGGCGGGGCCAGCCTCCTTTGGCTGGTTCCCTGGCTGCTTTGGATGCCGCGCGGCCGCGGCACGGCGGCTTCGCAAGCTGACCACTCCGCTCCCTCCGAACAGGCCGCGCCTTCCGCGTTGGCCGTGCTGCGCCGCCGTCCGCTGCTGTTCACCGCGCTCGGCCTGTTCTGCGCGAATTACTTCTGGTATTTCCTGCTCACCTGGCTGCCTCCGTACCTGGAAAAGGAGCGGCACTTTTCGAAAACGAAAATGGCCTACGTCGGCTCGCTGGCGTATCTGCTGATCGCCGTTTCCGCGGTGGTCTGCGGCCGTCTGTCGGATGTCTGGATTGCGCGCGGCCACACGCCGAATCGTGTGCGCAAGACCTTCGCCGGTCTGGGCCTGGCGCTTTCCAGCCTGATTCTGCCGGTGGCCGTAGTGCGCGATCAAACCGCCGCCATGGCGCTGCTCATGGTCGCCTGCGTGTCGTACGGCCTTTACAGCTCGAACAATTACGCCATCACGCAGACGCTCGCCGGCACGCGCGCAGCCGGCATGTGGACCGGCTTCCAGAACGGATTCGCCAATCTGGCCGGTGTTGCCGCGCCCTGGCTCACCGGTTGGATCGTCCAGCGGACCGGCCAGTTCCATCTGGCCTTCCTGGCGGCCGCGGTGGTCGCCTTCTGCGGATCCGCCTGCTACGTCATCGGCGTCGGCCCCATCCGCCCCGTCGATTGGGACGCCGCCGGCAAGCGATAAATTGCTCCGTCACGGTCGCGGCTCAGACAAACCATCAGAGCCGCGACCGTGACGAAGCGGTAGCCGGCGATTGCACTACCTATCTCCCGGCAACCGCTCCCCTCACTTCGCGATCGCACCCTCCACCGACACCTGGTTCACTTCCAGCGTGCGTCCCAGTTCCTGGTCGAGCGCGATGCGGCCGTGCACATAGGCGGCCGCCGCGGCCAGTTCGGCCGATTGCGCGTTGGCCAGGTCGCGGCGCGCCTGCACCACGGCGGAAATGGTGGAAGTGCCGGCCACCCACTTCTTCTCCTCGCCCTTTGACAACCGCTCCAGCAGTTGGCGGCTCTCCACCGCCGCTTTGTAGCGTTCGCGCGCCTGCTGGAGCGCCAGCACCTGGCTCGAGATGTTGACCGCCAGGCTGTTGCGGGTTCGCTCGGCCGTCAACTCGGCCTGCCGCTGGCTCAAAACATCGATTGCGTGATCCGCCTGCGCCTGCCCATTCTTAAGCGGCGCCGAATAAGAGACTCCCGCGCTCTCATTCGGGAAATTGCGGCGGAACGTCTGCGCCAAAGCGTTCCCCACACCCCCCACGAAGTAGGGCGAGGGTGTTGCGCCGGGCACCGCCTGTCCCGCCTGGCCGTAATTCGACGTGGAAGCGGAAACTCCCAGGCTGGGCAGAACGCCGTTGGCCGTGCCTTGAGCCGTGATCCCCGCCAGTTCCACCGAGAGGTTCGCCAGCGCCACTTCCGGGCGGCGCTGGATCGCGCCGGCGATCAATTCGTGCAGGCCGGGCAGGTTGTCGGTTTCCGGCACGTTCAGCGGATCGATGGCGATGATTTGCGCCGCCAGTTGGTCGTCCGCCACCGCGCGGACGTTCAATAAGTCCTTCAGCGCATTCTGCCGCACGGCCACGTTGTTGCGGGCCACCACCAGTGCCTGTTCGGCGGTGGCTGCCGCGCTCTCGGCGTTCACCCGGTCCAGGGCGGGCGCCGCGCCCACCGCAATCAGGCGCCGCGTGTCCGCCAGGAATTGCGCTGCCAGGTCGCGGTTGCGTTGCTTATACTGCACGTCGTTGGCGGCCAGCGACAGGTCCCAATATGCGTTCAGGACGCCGCTCACCACCGCGGTCAAACGCGACCGGAAGGTTTCGTCCGCGCCGCCCACGCGCCGCCGGCTGATGCGGATGAAGCGCCCGTTCACGCGCTCGCCGAATCCGCGCAGCAGGTTGTGCGAAAGAGAAATTCCCAGGCTGGTGAACGACGTCGGGTCGAGCACGTCGGTCGGCACCGACTCGTTCAGGTACGAGTCGCTATAACTCAAGCGCGCCGTTCCCCCCGTCAACAGGCCCTGCGACGTCTGCCAGTTGTACGAACGCGCGTCATCGACCAGCGAATACACACCGCTCTGCACCAGCACGTATTGGGGCAGGGTCTGGTGAGAAAAGGCGTTGGTGGTGGAAAGCACCGGGTCGAGTTGCGGCGTCACCGGACCGATCTGCTGGATCAGCGCGGCGCCCGTCACTGAGGACGACCCCGAAGAGCCCAGCGATCCGCTGCTGCTCTGGCTTCCCGCCACGCCCTGCCCGCTTCCCAGCGTCACCGATTCGTTGTTGGCGCCGGTGACGCCACGCAACGCGCCGCCCGATTCGGCGCGTTCCACCGACCAATCGGCCATCGCCAGGTTGTACCGCTCGATTTCCAGGTCGAGGCTGCTTTCGAGCGCCAGCGCAATCGCATCGTGCACCGTCAGATAAATGCTGCCAGCCTGGATCATGCCGCGCAGCCGGCCGATCCCCGTCAGCCGCAGCGGCGGCACCGTTACCGGCTTGTAGGAGCGAAAAAACGGCAGCCCCTGCGGCTTCACCGGGGCGATCGGTAGCGGCGCCTGCGCGGCCAGAGTGCCCGCCAGCGCCAGCCACACCGCGGGCCGCAACTGCGCCAGTACGTTGATCGCGAGACGCGGTTCTTTTTTGTGGGGCAGGATGGCATCCTGCGCGGCGATTGGCAATCGCCGCGCGTGCCGATTGCCAATCGGCACGCAGCTTGCCAAGCTGCCCCACAGACCACCCTCAAAGAGCCGCGGCATTATTGAAAGCGTTCGCATGGCGCTCATTTCTCCCCCGGCAGCGTCGCAGGCAAGCTGGAACGCCGGTCCACCTGCCCGCTCACCGCCTCCGCCATGCTGATATCGTTCCGTTCCAGCGTCATCCCGACGGCCTGGTCCAACGCGATGCGTGCGTGCGTGTAATTGGCCATCGACTGTACCTGTTCGCTTTCCGCCGCCACCACGTCGCGCTGCGCCTGAATCACCAGCGCATTGGTGGATTTGCCGAATTCATATTTCTTTTTTTCCGCCGCCAGCGTCTCCCGCGCCAGCTTCAGCGTTTCGAGCGCCGTTTCGTAACGCGAGTGCGCCTGCTCCACGCCGATCAGCGCGTTTCTCACGTCCACGCTCACCTGGGCGACGCTCTTCTCGAGCTGCAGCTCCTGCTGCCGCATCTGCAACTGGTCGGTCGCGAAATCGGCCTGCGCGGCGCGGTTGCGAATCGGAACGGTCAGCGAAAAGCCGAGCGTGTAATTTGGGAAATTGCGGCGGAAAATCTGCGCCAGCAAACTGCCGTAGCCGGCAATGTAGTACGGGTCGGGCGCGCCAAATTGATCGCCCGTGTTGAGGGGATTTGGCGCGCCCACCTGGGCTTGATTGGTGAAGGACGCAAACGCTTGCAGCGATGGCTTCAGCTCGCTCCGGTCGCCGCGCAGCACCAGGAGCTGGCTTTGAATGTTGATGCGATTCTGCTCCAGGTCCGGCCGCTGCTCGAGCGCCTGCTTCACCAGGTCCTTCAGCGGCGCCAGCCCTTCCTGCTCCGGTACCTGGATCGGATCGAGCGTCACGATGTGCGCGTTTTCCAGCGCGGGATCTTCCATCCCGGTGCGGCTGAGCGCGTTCTTGAGCACGATTTCCTGCTGCAGCAAGTTGGTCTGGGCGATCAGCACATCCTCTTCGCGCGCCGGAATCTCCGCTTGAGCCCGCGTAACTTCGATCGCCGCTATCGCGCCCGCCGCCAGTTCCTTCTTGTTGTCCTCGTAAAGCTGCCGCGCCGCGTCCAGCGCCAGCCGTTTCAGGCGCAGGTCTTCGTTGAACGCCACCAGGTCCCAGTAGAGGTTCAACGCCGCCGAAACCGTGGTCGTCACCTGCTGCTTCAGTTGCAACACGGAATAGCGCGAGTTGTTGCGCGCAATCCGTATGTAGCGGTTGTTCACCGAAGCGCCGAACCCCTGCAGCAGGTTCTGCGAAATATTCAGGTTCAGGCTGCCCTGCGTCAAAGGATTCAGCAGCACCGTGGGAACGTTTACCGTGGCCCGCTGGCTGCCGTAGTTGATGTTGAAAGCCGCCCCGTTCATGAACTGCTGGCTGTATCCGGCGCTGAAGTCCTGCACGTCCTCCACTATGGAGTTCGATTGATACAGCACCAGGTTGCTTTGCGGCGATGTGTAGTGGCCGAAGTTGGCCGAAAGATTGAGCATCGGATCCGTCTGCGGGATGAGCGAGCCAATCTGTCCGGTAATGCCGCCGCCGGACCCGACCCCGGCGCCGGTTGCCAGGCTGGTGTTGCTCACGTTGATGCCCGCCAGGCTCACCGATTGCGGTCCGGGGGCGATCGCCGTCGAGGGCGCGCGCAGCGCCCCGCCCACCCGCGCGCGGTCGATATCCTGGCGCGCCATCAGCGGGCCGTAGCGCTGAATTTCAATATCGATGTTGTTTTCAATCGCCAGCGCGACCACGTCCCGCGCGCTCAGGTACAGGCTGTCGGCGCGAATCAGCGTGCTCAGCCGGCCAGAGTTGTTGAGGTTCACCGGGGGCACCGCGCGCTGCTGGTATGCGCGCGTCAAGAAACCCAAGGGCCGCGGACGCGGCGGCAAGATAGTGATGTTGGACGGCTGTGCCGAAGCCGCCCAAGCCCACGACGCCAGCAGCCAAACGAGATGGCGCACGTGGAACGGACTCTGTGGAATGTAAGTCATTCCCCATCCGCGGTGCAATCCTCGGGCCGATAGCCTCGCGCCCCGATCCACGCGGAGTAGCGTGGCTGGTGATGCCGAACGAAGCGCGTGTTCCGGAAGTGGGGCAGGCGCTTCCGCCTGCCAACCGCCGCGGCAACTGAGCCTGCGCGTTGGCTCCAGCCAAGCGCCAAGTCACAGATGGGAAAGTCGCCCCGCCGATATTGGGATTCGATCTCTCCCAAGGGGAATCCATGCGGTTGGCAGGAGAGCGCCTGCCCCACATGTTTTCGGATCGACTTACGGAACATCGCGGGCCGTGGCAGCGCCCGCCAAGGAGCCCCGCACCCCACTGTCCTATTTCGCGACGAGGTGTCCGCATGCGAACACTGCGTAGTGCGACGGCAAATCGTCTCTACGGGTTATCTTCCCCGCCCGGCGCGGCCTTACTGCCTGTGGAACTGATCGCCCTGCCGCCAATCGGGCAGCTTGTCCTGGTCGGCGATTTCGCTGCCGAGGATGAACCCGAACTCTGCCGCCTGCGCCACGGAAGTGAAATCCCAGTCTTCGCGATACTCATCCGACGGGTGGTGGTAATGCAGCGTGTTGTACTCCTGAAACATGCGCTCGCCGTAGCCGGCCGGCTTGCCGTCGAACTCCGTCCCCACCCCGATCGAAAAGGCGGGAATGCCGGCGCGCGCGAACGAAAAATGATCGGACCGGAAGTAGTGGCCTTGCTCGGGATGTGCATCCGGCTGGATAGCGAGCTTCATCCGTTGGGCGACGTTCTCGGCCAGCGGCAGCACGCTGGTGCGTTCTGCGCCGCTGATCACGATTTGCTTGGCGCGGCCCCAGGGAAAGACGGCGTCGTAATTGAGATCGATGGCCGTTTTGGCGGCGGGAATCAGCGGGTGCTGCGCGTAATATTCCGAGCCCTTCAGCCCGCCTTCTTCCGCCGTCACGAAAAGGAACAGCGCCGACCGCCGCGGCTTGTCTTTCAGCGCCGCCCACGCACGCGCCAACTCCAGCACGATGCCGCAGCCGGTGCCGTTGTCGATGGCGCCGTTGTAAATGGAATCGCCATTTACCGGCGTGCCAATCCCCAGGTGGTCCCAGTGCGCGCTGTAAATCACCGCTTCGTCTTTCAGCTTGGGATCGCTGCCTTCCACCAGTCCCGCCACGTTGCGCGTGTTCAATTCGCGCAGGTGCGAGACCATCTTGCCGTGGATCTGAATCCCCAGATCGATGGGCCGGAAGCTCGCCTTTTCGGATGCGGCCAGCAACTCGTCCACCGTCTTGCCCGCGAGGCCAAGCAGCTTCTCGCCCGCCTCGCGCGATAGCCAGCCGGCGCAGGCCAGCGCGGGCTCGCCTTCGGCCAGCTTCACGTACGGCAGCTCGCGCCCCCAGGAGCCGCGCACCACCTCCCAGCCGTAGCCGGCGGTGGGCGTGGTGTGGATGATGAGGACGGCGCGGGCGCCGCGCCGCAGCCCTTCCTCGTATTTGTAGACCCAGCGGCCATAGTAAGTGAGCGCGCGGCCGTCGAAGAATTTCGGATCGTCGGAGGTGGGCTCGTTGGTAAACAGCACCAGCACCTTGCCCTTCACATCCACGCCTTTGAAGTCGTCCCAGTTCCATTCGGGCGCAGTGATGCCGTGGCCCACGAAGACCGCGCCGGCGTCGAAGTTCGTGCTGTCGCGCTGGCTCATGTCGATGCCCACCAGCTCGTCGAGCAGCTTGAAATCCACCGTTTTGCCGCCGGCCGTCGCCCCGACCTTCGTCTCCGGCTCCGTGGTGACACCCACCAGCGGCACGTTCTGGAAGTAAGTGCCATTCTCGCCCGCCGGTTTGGCGCCGGCTCCGGCGAGTTCTCGCGCAATGTATGCCGTCGCCAGGTCGCCGCCCCTGGTTCCCACACCGCGTCCTTCCAGCAGATCGCTGGAAAGGAACCTCACGTCTTCACGAATCTGTTGCGGGTTAATGGGCCCCGGCTGCGCCGCCGCCAAAACACCGCCAATCGCCGCCATGCGGATCAGTTGTTTCATGACCGCTATGCTAACTCCCTACAGACCGCCTGGAGGAGTTTGTCGAAGGTGCCGCAAGCTCGCCCTGCGCTTCGGAGGCGCGACCGTGAGGGAGCGGTTGCCGCCGAGTAAGTCAAATATCGAAACAAATGTTTCGGAAAAAATATTTCCGCCATTCCTCAAAGGGTCTGATAGCATATCAGCCAGCCGGGAGGGGACCCCACATTCGATCCCGGCCGGAGGAAGATATGAGGTGCGTTCGATTGGCCTTAGTGTCTGTTTCCGCTGCTATGCTCATCCCGGCACAGCAGCCCCCGCAACCGCAACCGGAGCCTCGAGTATTGTCGATTACTCCGCAAATCACGCTACGCTATGCGGCGCCCTGGAAACCGTCCGGCGCGGTATTCCGGAATGCGCAGGAACTAGTAATTACCCGCACCGCCGCGGTGCGGCCGGAAGGGGCCACTCAGACGCAGAACGTCGAGTACCCACAGGCCAGAGTTCTGATTACAACCGAGCAGCGCACCAGCCACGACGATGCCTTGAATCGGTTGCAGGATATCGCAAAATCGCGAAGCGGAACGGTGCGCTTCCTCGCCATCGGCGGCTGGCCCGCCGTGGAGCTCGAGTTCGTCGAGGCGCTGCCCAGGCGCGGCGCGCCACAGCGGGGCGCGGAGCCGGAGGCCGCAATGAATGCTCCCAGCCCGCAGGTGCAGCGAGCCATTGTGGCCATTGCCGCCGACGCCACCGTCCTCCACTTCGATATCTCGCTCTCGCCCGACGCTCCGGCCAGCATGTTACAACAGGCTGAGCAGCTCGCAACCGGCAGTGCGTTTCCCACCCAAGGCAAGCCGGAAGACGTCCAGAACTCCATCCGAACCTTGCAGCAAAGTGTTCCGGCCAAGCCAGTGCCGGAAGGCATGCTCCTCGGCCCGGCGAACGTTCCGCTGCGCGCGGCAATCAGCGCGTCGCCGCAAAGTACCGTCGGAACCGTCGCCCTTGAGACAGGCGTGGGAGAACTGGAAATTGCAACCAGCTCCGACGCCAAGAACATTATCGTCGCCAGTAACTCGGCGCTGCGCTACTCCGCCAATCTCGGCGGCAGCTTTACTGCCGGTTCCACCGGCGTCTTCGGACTCAACGACCCATCGCTGGCGCGCGGCGCATCGGGCAATTTCTATCTGGGTGTGATCGCCTTCCCTAGCGGCACAAAGGCGCAGCTCGGCGTCACGGGATGCACCAATGCCGAAAGCCGTTCCACCAATAGCGGCGCCTCTTTCAGTTTGCAGGGTTACAGCGCAGAGTGTCCCACCAGTGGAACCGGTATCTGCTTCCCGGACCAGGAACACATCGCCGCCGATAGCGTCAATTCGAGCTCCGGCAACGATCAGGTTTACGCGGTCTGGCGCCGATTCACTCCTTCAGGGACGGCCACTAGTTGCGGCAACCTCGGCAGCGGTTTTGTGGCGGCTTCGATTGTCTGCTCCAAGGATAACGCTGCCAATTGGACGGCAACCGCCGCTATACCCGGCGCCGGCGATTTCCCGCGAGTCGCGGTCGGCCGCGACGGGAACGTGTATGTGGTCACGATCAGCGGCGATAACGTGCTGCTGAATCGCTTCAGCTCTTGTGCCAGCGGCCTGGCTGCGGCTGCCGGTTTTCCCGTAACCGTGGCGACCCTGAGCGGCACCGTGGCCTGCCCCGTTTCCGGATTGGATCGCTGCAACGACGGCAATACGCTGAGCAGCCCGACGGTGGCGCCCGATCCCGGCAACGCGGCTCACGTTCTGGTCACTTTCGCCGAAAGCGACGGCGCCGGCGGCGAGCGAATCGTGACCGCCGAATCGAACAACAGCGGCGCCAGCTTCCCCAACCGCCGCACCATCACTTCCAGCACGGGGGTCCGGCGTTTTATGCCCTGGTCATGCAGCACTCTCGGCCGGGCGTGGATGGGCTGGTATGACCGCAGCGCCGCCAAGGCTTCCGGCGCCACCAACGACCGTACCGAATACTTCGTCAGCTCGGGAACGGGCGGCGGCGTTGGCTGGACGTATGACCTATCGGGCAACCCCGATCCGCAATGCGCCTCCGGCTGGCCGTGCGCTCCGCGCAGTACCAAGGATTCGGAGTCCTGCACCGTGCAGCCGCAACTTGCCGGTGTCTGCCACAACTCAGCCGGCGGCGGCAGCGGAACCCGCTGCGATTTCAGCTCGACTACCTGTCCGACCGGCGAGACCTGCCAGGGCGGCGGCGGTTGCCCCAAATACGGCGACTATAACGGCATCGCCTGCGTGGGCGACTGGATCATCGCCGCCTGGACCTCGGCCACGGCCCCGGCGGGTTTGCCTGCCGTAACTGGCCTGAGCGTCTTCTCAGCCTCGTTATTCGTTGGCGGCCAGGGCGCAACCATCTGGTCTTATACCGGCACGCCATGCAGCGGTAACAGTTGCCCTGGCTGGCAGCAGCTCGATAACAACCCGGCGACAGTTGCCATTGCCGGCGGCGGCAGCAAGCTCTATCAACTGCATAACACCGGCAAAATCTGGGTGTCGACCGGTGCCGGCTGCAGCCTCGATTCGTGTCCGGGCTGGCAAATGCTGGACGATAACACCGCGGCGGTTCAAATCGCCGCCGATAGCTCGGATCTTTACGAGTTTCACAACACGGGAAAGATCTGGCGTTACACCGGCGCCCCATGCAGCGGAACGTCATGCCCAGGCTGGCAGATGCTAGACGATAACACCGCCGCGGTTCAGATCGCCGCCGATAGCGGAGCGCTCTACGAGTTCCATAACACGGGTAAGATCTGGCGTTACACCGGGACCGCGTGCAGTGGGACCTCGTGCCCGGGCTGGCAAATGCTGGACGATAACACCGCCGCGGTTGCCATTGCGGCCGGCGGCGGCCAGCTTTACCAACTGCACAATGACGGTTCCATCTGGCGCTACACCGGCACCGCCTGCAGCGGGACGTCATGCCCGGGCTGGCAAAAGCTCGACGATAATACCGCGGCGGTGGCCATCGCGGCCGGAAACGAGTTGTACCAGTTGCATGTGGACGGCTCCATCTGGCGCTATACCGGGACTCCGTGCAGCGGGACTTCGTGTCCGGGCTGGCAAATGCTCGACAGCAACATCAAAGCAGTGGCGATTGCCGCTGCCGGCGACCAGTTGTATGAGGTGCATAACGATGGCATGATCTGGCGCTACACCGGCACGCCCTGCGCCAGTGCAACTTCCTGCCCAGGCTGGCAAATGCTCGACGATAACGCGCTCAACGGCATGATCGCCGCGGCCGACAATCTCTATCAACTGCACACCGACCCTCTCTACCAGTTGCACACCGACGGCAGCCTCTGGCGCTACACCGGAACCGAGTGCGATGGCGATTTCTGCCCAGGCTGGGCGGAGCTGGACGACAACTCCGCCACGGTGGCGATGGCGGCGGCGGAGGGCCAGTTCTATCAACTGCACAACGACGGCTCGATCTGGCGCCACAACGGCACCACGTGCAGCGGTGCATCCTGCCCGGGTTGGATCAAGCTCGACGACAATCCGCGCGCCACCGCGATTGCCGCCGGCGGCAGCCAATTGTACCAACTGCACAACGATGGCTCCATCTGGCGCCACAACGGCACCGCGTGCAGCGGAACATCCTGCCCCGGCTGGATCGAGCTCGACAATAATCCGGCCGCTACCGCCATCGCGGCCGGCAGCAACCAGTTGTTCCAACTGCACAACGATGGCTCCATCTGGCGTCACAACGGCACACCTTGCAGCGGCACGTCTTGTCCCGGCTGGCAGGAGCTCGACAATAACCCGGCTGCCCGCGCCATCGCCGCCGGCAGCAAAGATCTGTTCCAACTCCACAGCGATGGCTCCATCTGGCGTTACACCGGCACGCCGTGCAGTGGAACGAGCTGCCCCGGCTGGCAGAAGCTGGATGACAACCCGGCCGCAACCGCGATCGCGGCCGGCGGAAAGGAGCTGCTGCAACTGCACAACGATGGCTCCATCTGGCTGTACACAGGGACGCCGTGCAGCACCGCAACGTCGTGCCCCGGCTGGCAGAAGCTGGATAACAATCCCGCCGCGGTGGCCATCTCCTCCAGCGGCACCCACATTTATCAACGCCACAACGATGGATCCATCTGGCACTACACCGGGCCGCCGTGCAGCGGCACAAGCTGCCCCGGCTGGGCGCGCCTGGACGACAACCCGGCCGCCAAGGGGATCGCCGCCGGCGGATTCAACTGATCGCATCCGCCTTCGCGTGTTTGGGGCGGAGCGGGCGGCCGCTACGGCAGCAAGTTACTCCTAGGGTAGCGCCGTGCAGCGACGCACTACACGGGGTCTGAGACCACTAACGATGTTTTTTTGCATGTGGGGCAGGATGACATCCTGCGCGGCGATTGAATATCGCCGCGCGGGCCGATTGGCAATCGGCCCGCAGCTTGCCAAGCTGCCCGACAGACGAACATTTTCGGGCGGCCGCAGTACTATGAATCGCCAACACCGCTCGTCGTAATGCAGTATTATCCACGCCAATGCAATTCTACTCACGGTGGGGCGTCCGCAACCGTGTGTACAAACACCGCATCTAAGTAACTAGAGGTTCTGAGAAGTTATGAAGCGGTCAAGGTTGATAGCTGTCGGTGGCTTCTTCCTGGCTGCGCTGTTATCCAGCCCCGCCTGGGGCTCCGTACCCCCGCAGCCTGGGACGATTAATTACATCGAAGGGAAAGCAGACGTCGGTGCACACGCCGTCACGGACAAGTCGGTGGGATCCGCCCGGTTAGCGCCGGGACAATCGCTCTCGACGGAGAATGGCCGAGCGGAGGTTCTGCTGACGCCCGGCATCTTTTTGAGAGTGGACAATCACAGTACGGTGCAAATGGTTTCGCCCGGCTTGGCGGATACGATCGCGACACTGCAAAAGGGTCGCGCCATGGTTGAGGTCGACGAGATCCGGCCCGAGAACAACGTTCGTATCAATGAGCACGGCGTCAGCACGCAGTTGCTCAAGGCGGGCCTGTACAGCTTCGATGCCGATCAAGGCGTGGTTCGCGTGTTCGACGGAGAAGCTATAGTTCAAGCACCCGGCCGGAACATCGAGTTGAAGAGCGGGCACCAACTCGTTCTCAACACTTCCGGAAAGCTGAAGGCGCGGAAGTTCGATAAGAAAGCGGATATGGGCGACTTCTACCGGTGGGCCAGCCTGCGCTCTGCCTACCTGGCGGAAGCTAATGTGGATGCGGCCCGGACGTATGTGGGCGCGACCGGCTTTGCGCCGGGCTGGTACGGTTACGGATGGTATTGGGACCCCTGGTTTGACGCTTACACATTCATCCCCGGCGACGGGATCTTCTTCGGCCCGTTCGGTTGGGGCTTTTACTCACCCTGGGACGCGCTGGGAGCTCCGTACTTTGGTTTGGGCTATGGATACGGCGGTTTCGGCTATGGATACGGCGGCGGCTATTACCATCGTTTCGGACCCGGCTTCCATGCTCCCTATGCCGCTCGTGGTGGCGCTTCCGCGTTCATGGGGCACGCGTACCACGTTTCGGGTTTCACGCGCAGCTTTGCCCGTAGCGGCGGCTTTGGCGGCCGCGCTTTCACCGGCGGCGGCTTCCGTGGTGGTGGCGGCTTCCGTGGCGGTGGCGGCTTCCACGGTGGCGGTGGCTTCGGCGGCGGCGGCGGTTTCCACGGTGGTGGCGGCGGTGGCCACCGCTAAGTTCAGCGGCGGCTAACTACTCCTCCCGCAGCGCGGCCATCGGATTCAGCCGCGCTGCCCGCCGCGCCGGCACGTAGGCGGCGACCGCCGCGGCAAGGGCGAGAATCAAAGCCGCGCCGGCCAATTCTGCCGGGGCGTTCGGCTTGATTCCGTAGAGCAGGCTGGCGACCAGGCGGCCCAACGCCAGCGAAACAGCGAGTCCCAACGAGATTCCGGCCGCCAGGAGTATCCCGACGCCCCGCAACATCAGCCAGATCACCGACCGCCGTTGCGCGCCCAGCGCCATGCGAATTCCAATCTCGCCTTTGCGTCGCGCGGCCGTATACGCCGTGACTCCGTAAAGGCCCACCACCGCCAGCAGCAGCGCCAGCGATCCAAAAATGGATGAGAGCAGCGCCACCAGGCGCTGCCGCAGCAGAGATTCATTCACCTGCGTTTCGAAGTCGCGAAATTCCAGCGAGATGTCGCGATTCACTCCGGAAACAGCCGCGCGCACGGACGGGATCAACGTTTCTACCGGGCCGTCTGAACGGAGGGTATAGCGAAGCCGCGGGCCGGGCTCGGAGTCCTGCTCGCAGGCCAGGTAAGCAATGCTACGCGGTTCCTCGTCGATCCGGTTGTACTTTGCATCCTTGACCACGCCGATGATCTGGTAAAGCTCCCGCTCGCCCTTTGCTCCAGGTTTATCCAGGCCAATCGTCTTGCCGATCGGGTTCGCCGAACCGAAGAAACGCCGGGCTGTCGATTGGTTGACGATCATGACCCGTGCCGAGTTCAAGTCATCGCGTTCGCGGAAATCGCGGCCCATCAGTAGAGGCGTCTTCATCGTCTTGAAATATCCCGCTGAAACCCGATTGAAGAAGACGAGAGTATCTCTCGGCGATTTTGCCGCGAAGCCTTCCGGATAAGTGAGCTGAGCCCAGCCTGCGGGACTGATCGGCGTGAGCACGGAGCGCGCCGCCGATGCCACGCCCGGAATTGCCTGCAGGCGGCTCAGGATCTCTCGATAAGTGCGGATGCGCTGCGCTGTCGGAGTGGCCGGCGGAAGGTCCACACTTACTAACAGGATGTTATGCCGGCTGAAGCCGGGGTCGACCGTCAGCAGATTCCGCAGCGTGCCCAGAAAAAGACCGGCGCCCACCAGCAGCACCAGCGACAGCGCAATCTGGCCGGCCACTAGCGCTGCGCCCAGGCGGAACCGGCTGGAGCCCCGGAGATTCCCGCGCTCACCCTCCCGGAGTGCGTGATTCAGCCCGCCGCGCGTTCCGCGGATCGCCGGCGCCAGCCCGAATAGAAGCGCAGTCAGGATCGCAACCGCGATGGTGAACGCGAGCACACGAAGATCCGGAGCGACACCGATTTCCAGCGGATTGCCTGTTGTGGAAAGCAAGCCAACTAACAACCTGCTGCCCCATAAAGCAAAAAGAAAGCCTCCCGCCGCGCCCAACATCGCCAGCAGCAGGCTCTCGGTCATCAGTTGCCGGACGATGCGCCGGCGGCTGGCGCCGATGGCCATTCGCACCGACAGCTCCCGCTGCCGCGCGGCAGCGCGGGCCAGCAGCAGGTTCGCAATGTTCGCGCACGCGATCAGCAACACCAGTGCCACCGACGCCATCAGCGCAAACAGCGCGGTGCGGTACCGCAGTCTGGTCGCCGAGAATCCCAGGCCGGCCGGGCTCAGCACAAATTCGGATTTCAGGTACTCCGCCTGGTCCTGCGCGTTCTGGTCTGCCGGAAGCGTGGCGCGCAGGATTGCCGGCGCAATCGCCCGCATGCGGTCGTCGGCTTGCTTCACGCTATCGCCCGGAGCGATGCGCCCGAGTATCCGTAACCACCAGTGATGAATCTCATCCGGCGGTCCCCCGCCGCCATGAAGAATCGGTTGGCAGCCAATGGGAATCGCCACGTCGTAGCCCTTGTCCACATCGAGCCCCGTAAACCAGGGCGGCGTGACGCCCACGACGACAAACGTCTGGCGGTTCAAGCGGATGGTTTTCCCGAGGACGTTCGCGTCCGCCGCGAAATGCCGCTTCCAGAAGTTGTAGCTGATCACGGCTACGGGTCCGGAACTGCCGCCGCCCCAGCAGTCGTCGTCTCGGGTGAACGCGCGTCCCATCATCGGCGGAACACCCAGCACGCGGAAGAAATCGCCGCTCACCCATATGCCTTCGGCCAGATGGCTCTCGCCGCCATTGGACAGGTCGAATGGCTCCGTGGAGTAAGCCAGCGTGCCCGAGAATGCCTGCTGATGGTCGCGCACCTGCTCCCAGATCGGGGTATTGAGCTCGTCGTCGGGGCCGTCGCCCAGCTTGACCTGAACCAGCGCCTGCGGATCTTCCACCGGCAACGAGCGCAGCATCACCGCATTGACGATGCTGAAAATCGCCGTATTCGCTCCGATGCCGAGCGCGAGAGACAGTACCGCGGTCAGCGTGAATCCAGGATTGGCGGCCAGCGTCCGCATGCCATAACGAAGGTCCTGGCGCAGCGCGCCCAGCCAGGTCCAACCCCACGCCTCGCGGCTGATTTCCTGCAGGCGCGTCGCATTGCCAAACTGACGCCGGGCCGCGGCCTGCGCGGCTTCGCGAGCCATGCCGTCGGTTTGTTTATCGGCGGCCCGCAGGTCCACGTGCAGCCGCATCTCTTCCGCCAGATCCTGGTCGAACCTCGCTCCCCGAAGCCGGAAGCGCAAGCGACGCCAAAACTCGCCAACCCAGTTCATGGATCATTTCCCTCAGGCCGTTTGCAGCACCTTTTGAATCGCCCCGTTCACGCGCTGGTATTGCTCCATTTCAGTGTGGAGCTGCTTCCGGCCCGCGGCCGTGAGCCGGTAATACCTGGCGCGCCGGTTGCCCGCCGTCACGCCCCACTCCGCCGTCACCCACCCCTTCAGCAACATTCGTTGCAGCGCGGGATAGAGCGATCCTTCTTCCACTTGCAGCACATCCTCCGACACCCGCTGGATCGAATTGGCAATCTCGTATCCGTGCAGCTCGCCATGCCGGGCCAGCACCTTCAGGATCAGCATGTAAAGCGTGCCCGGCGGGATCTCGTCACGCCGTTGATTCTCTGCCATAGTTAGACTATGGCAAGTATGGCGCGTTCAGGCCGAATCTGTCAAGCCCGAACTGAAACTGCCGGGCCAGGGGGTCCGCACGGGCGCGGGCGCCCGCCTCACGGCGGAAGTGCGACATTTTTCGAAACCAACCACGGCCCGCAAGGATATGTATAGTAGAGGATCTCCTAACCAAACCTATGCGAAGCGCGTTGTTGCTGTTCTTGACCGCGAGCCTGGCGTTGGCCGCCCGCCTGCCGGTCGCTTTCGAGCCGAACCGCGGCCAGGAGCCCGGACCGGCGGAATTCATCGTGCATACTTCCGGCGCCGCGCTGACGCTGCGCGCCGGCCGCGCGGAATGGATTTCGCGCCAGGCGCGCGTGGCGGTGGTTTTTGAATCCGCACCCGCGGCGCGCGCGGCCAGGGCGAAGACGCTCTGCCCGGCGTGGTCAACTATCTCATCGCCGATCGGGCCTCGGGCTGGATCAAGAATATTCCTACTTACTCGCGCGTGCGTTACTCGCAACTATATCCGGGCGTCGACGTGGTTTATTACGTGAACGATGGGCGCCTGGAATATGATTTGGTACTGGCGCGCGGCGCCGATCCGGGCCGCATCCGCCTGCGCGTGGAAGGAGCCCAGGGTTTGCGCGTGGATGAGGCTGGCGACCTGGTGATCGCGACCGCGGGCGGGGAACTCCGCCAGCACCGTCCCATCGTCTATCAGGAATCGAACGGCGGGCGCCGGCAGGTGGCCGTGCGGTACCAATTACGCGGGCGCGAGGTGCGCTTCGCGCTGGGCCGCTATGACCGCTCGCAGCCGCTGGTCATCGATCCTACGCTCGCCTGGTCCAGCTATGTGCTGCCCACCAACACCGCCAACGCGCAGGCCGCGGGCGTGGCGCTCGATTCGGCCGGCAACATTTACCTGACGGGGACGGCGCTCACCACCAGTGGTTACAACGCCATGTATGTTGCCAAGCTGAACTCCACCGGCACTACGGCAGCGTATGTTACCTTCCTTGGCGGACTGGAGGGCGACACCTTCGGTGAGGCAATCGCTTTGAACACGGCAGGCGATATCTTCCTCGCCGGCGCCACCGATTCGCCGGAGTTCCTTTATGACAGTTTGGCTGATGTCTACTACTTAAGCTCTTACACGTTCCCCGGGTCCTCCATTGACGCTGTCATGTTCGAGGTCGACAACGCGGCCCAGAACCCGATTTGGGGGCACTATTTCGGAGGATCGCAAACTGACATATTTTACGGGATGGCACTCGATTCGTCCGGCAACGTCTACCTGGTGGGGAGCACGAACTCGCCGGATCTTTATGCCACTGCCGGCTCGGCGCAGACCGGCCTGCGCGGTCCGTCCAATGCCTTCATCGCAGCGTTTACTTCAGAGGGTGCGCTGGGCTACTGCACCTACCTGGGCGGTTCCGGCACCGATTCCGGCAATGCCATCGCGGTGGATGCCGTAGGCGATGCATTCGTAACAGGGTCCACTACCTCGACTAACTTTCCAGTTGCCGGCACGCCTTACCAATCCACGCTTAAGGGCGGCGCAGACGCATTCGTGGCCAAGATCGGGCCTCCCGGAGGTGCGCTGATCTACTCGACATATCTGGGCGGAAGCGCGAACGACGAAGGCACCGCAATCGCGGTTGACCCGAGCGGCGCGGTGTACGTCACCGGCGACACGGCATCCACCGATTTCCCCGTTCTTCCCAATCCCGGTGCGTATCAATCCACATACGGCGGCGGCGCCACCGACGCGTTCGTCGCCAGGCTGGCCGGCAGCGGGTCGTCACTACTCTACTCGACCTACCTGGGCGGCAGCGGCGCCGATGCCGGTTACTCGATTGCCATCGATTCGACGGGCAACGCCTACATCACCGGCAACACCTCTTCCACCAATTACCCCATCACGGGCGATGCATTCCAAAGCTCCAACCAGGGTGTCAGCAACGCCATGGTGACCGGCCTGAATGCGTCGGGCTCCGGCTTGCTGTTTTCCAGCTACCTGGGCGGCAATGGCTCGATGCCGTTACAACCGGCTGGGAGCACCAATTATGGAGATTACGGCACCTCGATAGCGCTGAATTGCGCAACCGGGCTGGTGGTGGCCGGCGTCACGTCCTCGACTAATTTCCCTGCCGACAACGGGACCGTGACCGGTATGGGAGCACTAACTGCGGGCCACCCGGGCATTGGGCCGGATGGGTTCGTGGCGCAGATCGCGGCGGGCGCCGGCGTCCCCGACATCACGCCCGGTGGCATCGTGAACAACGCCACTTTCGCAACCGGTGCGGTGGCGCCGGGTTCGATCGTGAGTATCTTCGGAAGCGGCCTGGCGCCGTTCTCGCAGACCTTCAGCGGGTTCCCGCTGGCCACTACGCTGGCCGGTGCGAGCGTGAGCGTGAACAGCATGAACGCGCCGATGTTCTACGCCGGCTGGGGCCAGATCAACATCCAGGTGCCGTTTGAAATCGGAGCCGGCACGGCGGAGGCTACCGTGAGCAACGGTTGCGGCTCCAGCGGGCGGGCGACGTTCACGGTGCAGCAGGCCGCGCCGTATATTCTGCAGACCGTTACCGGACAGGGTGCCCCGCAGGCCATCGTGCAGAACTATATTGCCTCCACCCAACAGTACACCCTGAACGGCCCCAATAACCCGGCGCAGGTTGGCAGCGTGGTGGTGGTTTACCTGATCGGCATCGGTCCCGTCACCAACCAGCCGCTGGATGGCGCGGCCGCCGCTACGCCGCCGCCCTTATCGTCCTCGACGCTGCCATACAGCGCCACCATCGGCGGCTGGACCTCGACCGTCAATTTCCTCGGCCTGGCGCCGACCTGGGTGGGGCTGGATCAAGCCAATCTGGTGGTGCCGGGTCTGAGCACTGGCGCATATCCCGTGGTGATCACGGTCGGCGGCGTGGCAAGCAACGGTCCGATGATGTACGTCACCCAATAGGGGCACCGGCGCTGCGAAGGCCGCTTCCAGTGGGGCAAAACGGGCAGAATCGCCCCGCCGAATTTTCGTAAGTGCCTGATTCTATGGCACCGGCCACTCTCGAATTGGGCAAAATCTGCCCAAATCCGGCGGCTTTCGAGCCGAAGATTGCGGGGTGGTGGAGCGAACTGCACCACCTCCCACTAACAGGATCGCGCACGGGGCGGCGAGAACCACCCGGCGCGGCAGCGGGTTTTCCTCCAACCCGATGACTAGGCGAGGCGAAATCTTTCGCGAGGATTTGTGACCGGCGGTTGCAGAAATCCCGGCCGAGGCATCAGTCGTAGACGAAGTGCAGCACCTTTTTGAGGTCTTCCCAGGCTTCGCGCTTGGCGTCCTGATTGTATGGGCGCAGCAAGTAGGACGGGTGGTAGGAGACCATCACCGGAATGCCGCGCCATTCGAGCCAGCGTCCGCGCATTTTGGTGACGCCTTCCTTACGGCCGGTGAGGGCTCGCGCGGCGGTGCCTCCCAAAGCGCAGATGGCCTTGGGCGCAATGGCGGCGAGCTGGCGGTAGAGGAATTGGCCGCAGATTTCCATTTCATCCGCCTCGGGAGTGCGGTTGCCGGGCGGGCGGCATTTGACCACATTGCAGATGTAGACGTCTTCCCGGCGCAGCTCGATGCCCTCTTTTTTGGCGGTGCCCTCGATCATCTGGGTGAGCAGTTGGCCGGCGCGGCCGACGAACGGGATGCCCTGCGCGTCTTCATCGGCGCCGGGGCCCTCGCCGACGAACACCAGCGGCGCCCGTTCATTGCCGACGCCGAAGACCAGGTTGGTGCGTCCTTCATGGAGGCGGCAGCGGCGGCAATCGCCGATGTCTTCGCGGATGCGCAGCAGTGTATCGCCGGCCGGTTCGAGCGATGGCAGGACGACGGAGGGCCGGTCCGCGGGCGGGGCCTGCGGCGGCGCGGCTGCCCGATCCGTCGCTGCCGTTTCCACCGCATCGGCGGCGCGCGGATGGGCCGCGGCCGGCTGGCGGTAGAGGGTGGTCAGCCCGATATCCCGGTAAAACTCGAGGCGGCGCCGCAGGTCGTCAGGCTTCATGGGCGGCGTGCAAAGAAAGGCGCAGCTTGAGAATCTGGTCGAAGATACGCTCGGCGATTTCCCGCTTGGTGGCGCGCTCCAGCGCCAGCGTTTCCCCGGTGGATAGCGCCAGCACCACTTCGTTTTCGTCGGATTCGAAGCCGAGATCGGCGCCGCCCACCAGGTTGCCTACCACCATGTCGCAGTTCTTGGATTCCAGCTTGCGGCGCGCCTCCTGGCGCAGGTTTTCGGTTTCGGCGGCGAAGCCCACCAGCAGGCGGTCGCCTTTCTTGCGGCCCAACTCGGCCAGGATATCGGGGGTGGGGTCCAATTCGAGGGAAAGCCGAGCGGCGGTCTTCTTCCGCTTCTGGTCGGGCACGTTCTTCAATTGGAAATCGCCGACGGCAGCGGCTTTAATCACGATGGTGGCCGGCTCCAGGTTATCGAACACGCGAGCGCGCATTTCGACCGCCGTGCGCACGCCGATGACTTCCACGCCGGGCGGCGCGGAGAGGTGCACGGGCCCGGAGATCAGGACCACGCGGGCGCCGCGCGCGGCGGCGGCTTCGGCCAGCGCGTAGCCCATTTTGCCGCTGGAGCGATTGGAAATGTAGCGCACCGGGTCGAGCGGTTCCTGGGTGGGCCCGGCCGTAATGAGAACGATTTCGCCTTCCAGGTCGCGAAGCTGCTGCGCCTCCCGCTCGATGGCGGCGGCAATTTCCTCGGGCTCCGCCATGCGGCCGGGGCCGGTCATACCGCAGGCCAGGTAGCCGGTACCCGGTTCTATGACGCGGTTCCCGCGGCGCTTCAGCGTTTCCACGTTCTCGCGGGTAGCCGGGTGCTGCCACATGTTGACGTTCATAGTGGGCGCCAGCAGCACCGGGCCGGTGAAGGCCAGGTAGAGCGTGGAGAGGAAATCGCCGGCCAGCCCGTGAGCCAGCTTGGCGAGCAGATCGGCGGTGGCGGGCGCCACCACCAGCAGCTCGTTTTCCTGCGCCGTGCCGATGTGGTCGATGGCGTTTTCGATGGCGAACAGGTCGGTGAGTACCTTGCGGCCGGTCAGGGCCGCGAAGGTCATGGGCGTGACGAATCGCTGGGCGGCCTCGGTCATCACGGCTGTCACCTGGTGGCCCTGCTGCATGAGGAGACGAGCCAGCTCAGCCGATTTGTATGCTGCGATGCCGCCGCCGACGCCGAGAATGATCTTCATAGGAAACCTGCTCCGCGCAACTAATAACCGCTCCCTAACGGTCGCGGCTCAGAAAGAACAGTCGCGGCTCAGAAAGCAAACTTAGTGTCCCGTCCCTGAAGCTCGTTGACGAGCCTCGATTGAGCGATGGCTCTGTGACAGGGCCTAAAGGCCGTGTTTAGCAGGCCCTCAGACGGCACGGCTGAAGCCATGCCCTGATACAAGACTTCGGGAACGTGCTGCGAACTCGAGGCCGGGCGCGTGGTTGCCGGCCCGGCGATCGGAACTGATACGGGGCTCCGGAAACGTGTTGCGAACCTGCGGGACATGAGACTAGAGAGCCGTGGGCTCCGCGGCCGACAGCTCCGGCGCCGGCCCGGTGAGCGAGTATTTCACCAACCCGCGACGCACTTCTTCCATCGCGATGATGGTGGATTTCTTCGAAGATGTGGGCAGCACCGGCCGCGCGCCGCCTTGCAATTGCCGGGCCCGCTTGGCCGCCACGATGATGAAGCGGTAGGTGCTCTGCTCCTCATCGTCCGGGATGGTGCAATAGGCGTTGTTCTTCGGGGCTTTTTCCGCCATGACGTCGATACCTCTTCAAATCTGAAATGATTCCAGTATGGGCCGGATCTGCTCTTCGATCCTGGTTCGCCGCGCCCGTTCGGCGCGCACAATCGAACTCAGAATCGCGTCCGACTCTTCCAGCTCGCGATTGATCAACACATAATGGTAATCGCTATAGCGCCGGATTTCCTCGGCCGCTTCCCGCAACCGGCGTTCGATCACCTCGTCCCGGTCCTCGCCGCGCGCGCGCAATCTGCGCTCCAGGATCTGCCGCGAAGGAGCCAGGATGAAGACGGTAACCGCCTCGGGAATCTTCTTTATCAATTGTCTCGCACCTTGCACGTCGATGTCGAGTACCAGGTCGCAGCCGAGGGCGCGGGCTTGCTCGAGAATGCCACGGTGGGTGCCGTAATAATTGCCGAACACCTCCGCCCATTCGACGAATTCGTCGCGCGCCACCATGGCTTGGAATTCCGGCCGCGAGACGAAGTGGTAGCTTTCGCCGTCTCTTTCCGCGCCGCGCGGCTGGCGGGTGGTGTAAGAGATGGAGAACATGAGGCCGGGCACGTCGGCCATGAGGTGGGAAACCAGCGTCGATTTTCCCGAGCCGGAAGGGGCGGAAATAATGAAGACAGTTGTCATTCGAGATTCAGTGCCTGTTCGCGGATCTTGTCGATTTCCGATTTCGCCGCCAGCGCCAGCTCGGTGATGGTGAGCCCCAGGTCGCCGAGGCCGCCGGTCTTGGAGAGGATGGTGTTCGCTTCGCGGTTCATTTCCTGCAGCAGGAAATCCAGCCGCTTGCCCACCTCGCCTTCGCTGGCCAGCAAGGCATCGAGCTGCACGGCGTGCGTCTTCAGGCGAACCAGCTCTTCGGCAATGTCGCTGCGGTCGGCGGCGAGAGCGGCCTCCTGGGCCAACCGCTGGGGCTCGATTGGCGCGCCATTCAGCAGTTCGGCCAGCCGGTCGCGCAAGCGTTTCTGAAAGGCGGGAGCGGCGCCGGCGCGGATTTCCTCCATGCGGGCGGCCAAGCCGACCACGCCAGCGGTGCGCTGGCGCATCTCTTTGGCCATGGCGGCGCCTTCGGTTTCGCGGCACTGGTTGAAGGTGTCCAGCGCTTCGCGCATGCCGTCCAGCGCTGCCGCGGCCACTTCTTCGCTGGGCTCGGCATCTCCGCCCATTTGCAACATGCCGGGCATGCGGAGCGCGGCATTGAGGTCGGGCTCCTGGTTGGGCAGCGCGAGAAGCTTCTGGGCCTCGCGAAAGGCGGCTACATACTCGGACATCAGGCTGCGATTCAGCCCCGCAGCGCTGCCGGCCGCGCGGGTCAGGGTCACCTGTATCTGCACGTGGCCGCGAGCGATGGCGCCCTTCAAGGCGGCGCGCAGATCGGTCTCGAGCGCGTCGAGCTCCGGCGGCAGATGAAAGTGCAGGTCCAGGCCGCGATGGTTGACGCTCTTCAGGACGATCGAGATCTCGTCCGGGCCGGCGGCCTTTCGAGCGCGGGCGAAGCCCGTCATGCTGCGTACGCTCACGATTCTCCCACCCCCGCATCCACGAACTGCAGCTCGTGCAGGCGTTGATAGATTCCACCCTGCGCCATCAGCTCCTCGTGCGAACCGGTCTCGCGCAGGCGGCCTTGCTCGATGACCGCGATTTTGTCGGCGCGGCGGATGGTGGAGAGGCGGTGGGCGATGACGATGACGGTGCGGTGCTCCATCAGGTTGGCCAGCGCCTTCTGCACCAGCAGCTCCGATTCGGTGTCGAGGTGCGAAGTGGCTTCGTCGAGAATCAGGATGGGCGCATTCTTCAGCAGCGCGCGGGCGATGGCGATGCGCTGGCGCTGGCCGCCGCTCAAGCGCAGGCCGCGGTCGCCGATGACGGTCTGGTAGCCCTGTGGCAGATGCTCGACGAACTCGTGCGCCAGCGCGGTTTCGGCCGCGCGGCGGATTTCTTCGGGCGGGGTGCCGGGCCGCGCGTAGGCGATATTGCGGGCCACCGTGTCGTTGAACAGGAACGTATCCTGGGCCACGATGCCGATCTGCGCGCGCAGCGAATCGAGCTCGAGCTCGCGCACGTCATGCCCGTCCATGCGGACCGCGCCTTCGGTAACGTCCCAGAAGCGCGGCACCAGGTTGACGAGCGTGCTTTTGCCGGCGCCGCTCGGGCCGACCAGCGCCACCACTTCGCCCGCGTCCACGGTGAGCGAAAGACCCTGAATGCGGAAACCGCCCTCGGCGGACGGGTAGTGAAAGCTCACGTTATCGAACACAATCCGCTGGGAGAATCGCTCGAGGCGCGTGGCGCCGGGTTTCTCGGCGACCTTTTCGATATTGTCGAGATACTCGAAGACCTTCTGCGACGCGCCGAGCGCCTGCTCGAAGATATTGTGGATTCCCACCAGGCGTTTGAGGGGCTCGAGGAGGAAGACCAGGGCGGCAACAAAACTGGCGAACCGTTCCGGCGTCAGCTCGCCCCATTTGATCTGCAGGCGCGCGTACCAGATGAAGCCGACGACGACGGCGGCGCCCACCACCTCGATGAGCGGCGAGGAGAGCGCCTGCTGCCGCACATATTGCAGGTTGGTCTTCAGCAGGCGGCGGGCGGCATCGTGAAAACGGCGCGATTCGTAGCCTTCGGCGCTGAAGGCCTTCACCACCATGTGGCCGCTGAGGGTTTCCTGCAAGACCTGGCTGAGCTCGCCCTGGTTGTCCTGGGTGCGCCGCGTGGTGCGGCGGATCCGCTTGCCGATGTTGGTCACCGGAAAAACCACCAACGGAACCAGGAAAAGGCTGAGAAGGGCGAGCCTCCAGTCCGTACCGATCACCACCGCCAGCAGCGCCAGCAGGGTGAATGTCTGGCGCAGCAGGTCCGCCAGAATGTGCGAGGTGGCAAGCTGGACCTTGTCGATATCGTTCATGATGGCCGACATCAGCTTGCCGGTCGAATGCGCTTCGAAGAACTCAGCCCCTTGCCGCAGCACCTTGTCGAAAACCCGGTTGCGCAAATTGGTGACGGCGGAAAACCCGACGTAATTGACCAGGTAGTTGGCGCAATAGTCGCACAGGCCCTTGGTGATGAACACCGCCAGGGTGGCGAAGGCCATGATGGTGAATATGTTGTGGAGGTGGAAGGGGACGAGCTGATCGAGATAAATGGCGTGATGAAAAATCGGAACCGTGTAGAGCTTGACCCGCGTCTCCGCCGCGTGGACGTCGAGCACGGTGTAGAGCAGCGGGCCGATCAGCAGCGCCATCATCCCCGTGCCGGCGCCGGCCACGGCCATCAGCACCACAGAGACCGCCAGGTGCCCGGTGTAACGCCGCGCGTAGGCGAACAGCCGCAGCAATTCCTTCATGCGTGCACCCGCAGCCGCGCCAGGGCGCCGGTGACCTGCGCCACCGTCACGCCGGCCGCCGTCACGCCGGCTGTTCCGCCGGGCGCCGTGACCACTTCGGAACGGGCGCGCCACGGGCCCCAGATGGCGGGGTCCGAGGGGCCGAAGATGACCACCGAGGGCAAGCCGAAGGCGGCTGCCATGTGCGCCGGGCCGCTATCGTTGCCAACGAACAGAGACGCTCCGGCGAGCAGCGTTTTCAACTGCCCGAGCGGCGCGCCTTCGACCACGCGGTACCGCGAGAACGGGCGCAGGTTGTCGCCGGCCGCGCCGATGAACACCGCTCCCAGGCCGCTCTCTTCGAGGTGGCGTGCCACGTCGAGGAACCTGTCGGCGGGCCAGGTTTTTTCGGGAGACGTCGCTACCGGGTGCAGAACCGCGTACGGCCGCGCGGCCGCCGGCGGCGGTTCGGGGAGGTCAAGACTTGCCCGGGGTATTTCCGCGACCGGCGCGCCCAAATAAAAGATCGCGCTGGCCAGGTGCTCCGCGGTGTGCACGGTGCGTTCCACGCCGAGGATTTCCTGCGCCCTCGGAATGCGCACGTTGTAGACGAACTGGTGGCGGAAGTGGCCGAAGCCGGCGCGCCAGCGGGCGCCGGAAACCAGCGTCAGCAAAGCGCTGCGCGTGCCGCCGTGCAGGTTGAGGCACAAATCGGGATGCCAGCGCCGCAGCAGGCGCGGCAGCGGCGGCAGGATATCGTCCACATCGGGATTGTGCTCGAAGATGGCGTGGAAGCGCGCTTCGGCGACGACGGCAACCCGCAGGTCTTTGCGTGCGCGCTTCAGCAGGGCGAGTGTGGGGGTAGTGAGAACGCAGTCTCCCAGCGAACGCAGCCGGACGACCGCCACCCGGCCCGGACGCGGCAGCTCTTCGAGCACGTTCTCCACAGGTCTATTCTTCGATCTTGGCCTCGTCGACCAGCATCACCGGTATGTCGTCGCGAACCGGATAGACGCGATGGCACTGAACGCACTTCAAGCCGCTGCCGTCGGCCTTGAGCTCCACCGTAGCCTTGCAGACGGGACACACGAGAATCTCCAGCAGATCTTTACTGATGGCCATAAGAGTTCCAGTTTAACGCGGCTGCGGAGTGGGATGCGCTGGCGAGGCGTTCATTAGCGACCGAATCTTGTCCCAGCGCCAGATCGTATTGGGGCTTCCATAAGGCCTCGGAATCACGATGGTAGCGCTCCGAAGATCCCGCACCGCGGCGAGCGAAATTCCCGTAAACCTCCCGAGCACTGGGTCCGGATCGTACCCATCGGCCTTGAGCTGTTCGTGCAAAGATTCATCGATATACAAAAAGGCGTCAAAGTAGTGCTGAGCCGTGCGAACAGGAACTGCCGCGGCGGTAATCGTTCCACTAAAGAGAGCGCGATACGGCGTACCCGGCCCGCCGTGTACCAACAGTATTCGTTGGCCCGGCGTTAAGTGCTGCACATTGGCAATTCGCTGGCCATTCGCGTTGTAAACGCCGCGAACTATGATCTTCTGTGTTGCCACGAACTCCGCGGTAACGGTTCCTGACGACCTCGCAGTCGTCGCGAAGTAAACCCAATCACATTCGGGTAGTAAAGTGGAGACTCCCGGCTGTCCGGTATGCGGCTCAATCTGTCGACAGCCAGCGGACACCCCAACTGGTTTGAGAGCACCTGCCGGGCGCTGTAGTGCGCTCACAGTCTTAATCTCGCTTGTCGCAATCGGGCTTGGCGGGGACACGAACGCGCTAGCAACAAACCTCCTGTCAGCAAACGTCTGGTGAAACCAGATTCCAAGCTCATGCGCAGCCTTTAGCGCCCTAAGCGCTTCGGCCCGATCCTCGCTCAGGGAGTGGGTCGCGCGATTGCCTGCCTTGCGAAGCTGATGGAAGAGACGGAATGGCTGAGACGGAACAATGCGCTCGATGCGTTTGAGAAGATCGGCCTGCTGCTCCTCGGGCGAAGCGATCAGGCCGGACTTCGCGGCTGTCGTTTGGGCGAGCACCTCGCCGAACTGACGAAGCTTGAGGAGGCAGGTGTTGGGATCATCCTCGAAGTACCGCTCAGCCTGGCCGCCAAGTTGAACAAGGCGCGAGCCGTGCGAAGCAAGGAATTCGAAGTTGGCAGATACCACCTTCATGCGCCGTTCAAACCCTCACAGGTGACAGCGTAGCAGGGATTCCGGGGTGCGGGGGGGCCAGACAGTAGTCGGTTTGGGAGCGTGCGACGCCTCCGTCCCCGCTGTGCTCCTCCATCGGCGCTACCATAACCTTACTCGCGCATGGAAATCCGTTCCGACCTGACGCCTGCTGCGCTGGCGGGCAAAGTGCGCCGGCTGTTCGAACTTTCGGCGGCAAAGATTCACTCTCTCGAAAAGAGCTGGCAGCCATCGCAAGGTTCGCCCGTGTTCACCGTCGGCGGCCGGTACACCAGCCGCGGCTGGACGGAATGGACGCAGGGTTTCCACATCGGCTCGCCCATCCTGCAGTTCGACGCCACCGGCGATCGCGAGTTGCTCGAACTCGGCCGCGCGCGCACGGCGGAGCTGATGGCAATCCACGTCAGCCACACCGGCGTCCACGACCACGGCTTCCATAACATCAGCACCTACGGAAACCTGCTGCGCCTGATGAACGAAGGCCGCATCGCGGAGGATGCCTGGGAGCGCCGTTTTTATGAGCTGGCGCTCAAGGTTTCCGGCGCCGTGCAGGCGGCGCGCTGGTCGACGACAGCCGAGGGCGGCGGGTATATCTATTCCTTCAACGGCCCTCACTCGCTGTTCGTGGACACCATCCGGTCTTTGCGCAGTCTGGCGGTGGCGCACGGGCTGGGCCACGCGCTGATGGGCGAAAACGACCGGCGCATTTCGCTGCTCGACCGGCTGATGGATCACGCCCGCACCACGGCCAAGTACTCGGTCTATTACGGCGAGGGGCGCGACGCCTACGACGTGCGCGGGCGCGTGGCGCACGAGAGCATCTTCAATCCCAACGACGGCCAATACCGCTGCCCCAATTCGCAGCAGGGTTATTCGCCGTTCACCACCTGGACACGCGGCCTGGCGTGGGCCATGTGCGGCTTCGCCGAGCAGTTGGAATTCTTCGCCGAGCTCGATGGCCCCGCCGAGTTCCGCGCGGTGATGGAGAAAGCCGCGCGAGCAACGTGCGATTTCTGGATCGCCAATACGCCGCTCGATGGCATCCCGTATTGGGATACCGGCGCGCCCGGCTTGGCCCAGCTTGGGGCGTGGCGCGAGCGGCCCAGCGACCCGTTCAACCGGCATGAGCCGGTCGACAGTTCCGCCGCCGCGGTTGCCGTGCAAGGGCTGCTGCGCCTGGGCCGCCACTTGAAGGACGACCGCTATTGGAACGCCGGGCTCACCGTCGCCAATGCTCTCTTCGATGAACCGTACCTCAGCCTTGCCCCTAACCATCAGGGCTTGATTCTGCACTCGGTGTATCACCGGCCGAAGGGTTGGGACGGCGGGCCGGGAGAGTCCTCGATGTGGGGCGATTATCACGCCCGCGAGGCGGCGCTTTATTTGCTGCGGCTGGCCGATGGCGGCGCGTACTTGAAATTCTGGTAAGGCGGGGGAGGCGTTCGCCTTGGCAACTGTCTTCTTCATAGTGCCGCCGGCAACCGCTCCCTCACGGTCGCGGCTCCGAACGACGGTCGCGGCTCCGAAGGACGGGTGCGGCTCTGGGCGTTGACGCGCCGGGTACTTCGCGGGTCCTCGCCGCCTACATCTTGGGCGCGTAGTAACCGGCGCGGGCGCGCACGATCAGGTCCTTGCGGCCCTTCACGCGAAGGCTGACGGGGTGCCACTGCCCATCGGTGAGGAGGGGCTCGGGACGATACAGGATGTTGTACTGGTGGCGCAGCTCGTTGGCGATGTTTTCAAACGATTGCTCCATGTCCTCCACCTGAAAGGGGAAGAAGGCGCGCCCGCCGGTTTCCGAGGTGAGATAGCGCAGCACCTTGTCGCCGTCGGTGGCGGCGCCGCTGCTGTTGGTGGAGATGGCGTAGATCACCACGTCGGCCTTCTGCGCCATTTCGAGCGCCTGGTCGCGGGTGTAGTCGCTCTGGTTGTCGTCGCCGTCGCTGACGATTACGATGGCGCGCCGGAACTTGGTGCGCGGCTGATCGAGCGCCAGCTTGTCGCGGCAGGCGTAATAAATGGCGTCGTAAAGCGCCGTGCCGCCGCCGGGCCGCAGGTCGCGGATGCCGGCTTCGAGCTTCACCGGATCGTCGACCAGGTCCGTCACCAGCTCCGCATGGGTATCGAACCGCACCAGAAGTGCCTTGTCCAGGCGGGCCCGCATCACCGTCCGCAGGAACTCAGCGGCCGCATCCTGCTCGAAACGGAAGCGGTCGCGAACGCTGTTGCTGGTATCGATGAGGATGCCCAGGCGCAGCGGCAGATCGCTTTCTGCGGTGAACTCCTGAATGGTTTGCGGCCGCTTGCCTTCGGTGACTTCGAAGTCGTCACGGGTAAGATCGGTGACGAACCGCCCGCGTTTGTCGGTGACGGTGAACAGCATGTTCACGCGCGTGACGTCCACCGAAATGCGAGCCGGCTCCTCGGACTGCTCGGCCGGGGGCGGAGCCGTCTTTTGCTGGCCGAAACCAAGCACGGCGGCGAGCGCGCCGAAAGCCGCTAACAACACCCATCGCTTCATGACGACTCAATTATACCGTGGGGGCCGGCCGCCGCCGCCCGCGCCGCCGCCGCCCGCGCCGCCGCGCCACGGATCAGCAAGCAGGCGACAGAGCGCAAGCCGGGAACATTCCGTCACTGGGTGGCGTACTATCCGGGTGTACCGCCCAGCATTCGGAAGGGGAGTTTTCATGAAGAAGCTTTTCACCGCGCCGGGGATGCTTTTGCCGGTCCTGGCATTCGCTTTGTGCAGTGTTTGCGCCGACGCCCAGACGGTCCCGTCGCTGGACAGCATTCGGTCCCAGGCGGAGCTCGACAAGGCCATCGCCTCGCTCGATGCCGCTCTTTTCGATGCCTATAACCGGTGTGACCTGGAAAAGTTCGCGTCGTTCATCGCCGACGATGTGGAGTTCTATCACGATCAGGGTGGGGTTACACTTGGCAAAAGAGACCTGACGGATAGTGTGCAGAAGAATATCTGCGGCAAAGTGACGCGGGAGCTCGTTCCAGGTACGATGCAGGTGTATCCGATGAAGGGGTATGGCGCGCTGGAGATGGGGGTTCACCGCTTCCATCACCCGGGGCACGAGGAGACGGAGACAGTTGGCGAAGCGAAGTTCATTCATCTGTGGCAATACAAAGACGGCGCGTGGAAGATTACGAGGGTCATCAGTTACGACCACCACGCGCTGGCTAAGTAACGGCTGGCGGCGTTCCCGATTGGCCGTCCATTTCGATTTCCGCGCGGTCGAGTACGAGCTCGACCCCGCGATCCGCGTCGCTACCTATCCGGTGCGGATTGAAGACGGGCAGATCCTGATCGAGGCGCCCTAGGTGCCGGAGCTGCCCGAGGTCGAAACCGTGGTGCGGTCGATCGCGTCGCTGGTGGGCCGGCGCATCGTGAGCGTGGAATTCCGCGGGGCGCGCATCCTCCGTGGCGGCGGCCCGGAGCGCCTGGCCGCGCGCCTGGCGGGGCGCCGCATCGGGGCTATCCGGCGCTACGGCAAGTTCATTCTGGTGTCTCTCTCCGGCGGCGGTTACCTGCTGTTGCATCTCGGGATGACGGGGCGCCTGCTGCTCGGCGGTGCGCCTGGCAAACACACGCACGCAATCTTCACGCTCGACCGCGGCGTGCTCCAGTTTGACGACAGCCGCCAGTTCGGCGCGATTGAGGTGCATGAGCATTTCCCGGAGCGCGTGGCCCGGCTTGGTCCTGAGCCGCTGGAGATCGCCGCCGCGGACTTCGCCCGCGACCTGCGCCGCCGCCGCACGTGCGTAAAAGCACTATTGCTGAACCAGACTTTCGTCCGCGGCGTGGGCAACATTTACGCCGACGAAGCTCTATTCCGCGGCGGCATCCACCCCCTGGCGAAGACCGACAGGCTGAGGCGGGACCGTGCCCTCCGCCTGCACCAGGCACTCGCCGAAGTGCTCAGCGAGGCCATCGCCGCCGGGGGTTCCTCGATCTCCGATTACGTGGATGCCGAGGGACGCCGGGGCTTTTTCCAGGTCAGCCACCGTGTGTACCAGCGCACCGGCGAACCCTGCGTAAATTGCGGCACCCCCATCCGGCGGGTGCTGGTAGCCCAGCGATCCTCGCACTTTTGCCCGCGTTGTCAGAGACGGTGACCTACTCGCCACCGCTCGCGGACGGGCGGGCGCGGACGGTTCGGGTAACATGACTGGCAGAGCCGGCTCGCAACCCAAAAACTATCCAAGGCTTTGTAACCCGTTTCCAGGGCGTCGCGTCGTATTTTCAGGGCGTCGCGTCGTAAGTGATGCAACCGGTTTGCCATCTTGCGTATCATAAGGTTTGACGATTTTCCCGCGGTTGTCGGCCCCTTGCCGGGGCGTACGCGGATTCTGCGAGGTTGAAGGAGATATCACACGTGAAACGCATCTTCCATTACCTACCGCTGTTCCTGTTGCCGGCGTTTTCGATTTCGCTTGCCCACGCACAGTACGGATTTGACATTGGACTTGGCTTCGGTGCTATGCAGGACAAAGCGTCGGGGAACGGCATCGAGGGCGATGAGACATCCCCCAACTTTTTCGGGCCGTGCACTCCCGGGACGGTGAGCGATCCAACCTGCGCGGCCGAGACCAAGCTCAGCGGATTTGCCATGGCCGTTGGCGGCAATGTCATGGCATGGAAACATTTCGGGATCGGCGCTGAGGTAAGCTTCCAGCCCGGCAAACAGACTTACGCAAATTTCCCGGCCAATCCACTCACCGGGCAAACTGCCTCTTCCATGCAGTCGCGCATAACGCTATTCGACTTCAATGGAGTTTACCAGCCGGTGCGGACCAAGAAGGTTGCCTTTCAGTTGGTTGGCGGAGTTGGCGGAGCCAACCTGCGATTCTATTACGCCGGCCTGACTGGCAGCGCGGTTGGCGCTTCCAATTACAGCCAGTACTTTGGCAGCGACAATCACTTTCAAGTGCATGGCGGCGTGGGCGTTCAGTTCTATCTTACCGACCATGTTTTCCTCCGCCCCCAGTTCGACATCCACTACGTTCCGAACCTTACGGAGTTCGGCAGCAACCTCATAACCTCGGAAACCGTGTGGCTGGGTTACACCTTCGGTTCCCAGTAGGAAGCAGTTAAGGAAATCGTCAGGCGCGCAGGTTAGCGCGTAAGGTAATCACGACTTCAATAGGGGCGAGCGCTCCGTGACGGTGGCGGCTCTGAGTGCGCATCGGAGCCGCGACCTTGTGGACGGTCGCCAGCTTGCACACTGCCCGAATGTTCGGCGCTATTGCTGCACGGCGGGGGCGGCTTCTCCGGTCATGTCGTCGAGCGAGACCGGAGGATTATAGTAGAGCAGCCGCTGACAGCTCTCGCAGGAGAGGATCTGGTCGTCTTTCTTGAGGTCCTGGAAGTATTGCAGCCGCAGCGCCATGTTACAGGCGGTGCAGCGGCCGTCCACGACCTCGGCCACGCCGACACCCCGGCGCGACTTGCGCGCCCGCTCGTATTTCTGAACCGTGGTGGCGGTCATCTGGGAGACGATGCCGGCGCGTTCGCGCTGCAGCTCAGCCGCGGATTTCTGGTCCGCCGCGGTGCGCTCGCGGGCGCGGTCCTTTTCCGCTTCGACCTGGAGCTTCTCGGTCCGCAGCGCGGCCTCGGCGCTCTTCACATTGCGGTCCAGCGGCTCGGATTCGGCCATCAAGTCCAGAATGCGGTCTTCCAGCTTGCGAATTTCCGTCTGGCAGAATTCGATTTCGCTCTGAAAGGCGCGGTACTGCTCGTTGGTCTTGGCCTCGAGCATCTGCCCTTTGAGTTTCGAAATCGTCTGCTCTTGCGCCTGGATATCGCTTTCGCTCCGTTTTCGTTCCTTTTGGTTGGCGGCCAGAGCGGCGCGGTCGGCTTCGAGCTTGCGCTCGTGCGACACCAGTTTCTTTTCGATGGCGGAAATATGGACGGGTAAAGCCGCGATTTCGCGCTGCAGGTTTACCAGGCTGTTATCGATTTCTTGCAGGCGAATCGCCAGCTTCAGGTCTGAGAGCATGGCTAATCGCAGTGTAGCATGCGGCTTCCAGCGTGCGTAGCTCCGGGATGCGAAGCGACCGCGCCAGCGCATAAAAAACCCCCGCACCAAGCGGAATCGAGATCGCTAAATCCACCACATGCGGCAAGCGGTGCCCGTGCACGGCCGAGTGCACCGCCAGGCTCGAGACGCGGCACACTGCGCCCATCGTCAGTGCAGCCAGCGTGGTTTTGGCCGCGCTCGCTCGCAGGCGGCGGCCCTCCAGGCCGCGCAGGCGCTGGCTGAGCGCAACGCCCAGGGCGACCGCGCCCGCCAGCGCGACCAGGGAAGTCGCCAGCGCCAGACCCGCGTAACCCATCCGCGCTCCGTTGGCCAGGCCGACGGCCAGCGGCACGTTCAAACCGATCGAGGCCAGGCTCACCGCCATGGGCGTCCACGCGTCGTCGAGCGCATAGAAGGCCGGCGCGAGGAGCTTGATGGCGGCGTAACCCGCCAGGCCCGCGCTGTAGCACGCCAGCGCCAGCGCGGTCTGGCGCGTGTCATAGGCGCCGAAACGGCCTCCCTGATATACCGCACCGATCATGCTTTCGCCGAGCACCGCCAGCCCCACCGAAGACGGGATGGCAAGCAGCAGCGCCATCCGCAGCGAGCCCGCCAGCGTGGCGCGAAACTCGTCCAGCCGCTTGAGCGCCACGCTGCGCGAAATGGCCGGCAGCGTGGCGCTGGCCAAGGCCGCGCCGAAAAGTCCCAGCGGAAATTGCAGGAATCGGAAGGCGTATCCCAGCCAGCTCACCGGGCCGTTGAGAGGGCGCCCGGCCGCATCGGTAAGGCCCGAGGCCAGACTGGCGTTGACGATGACGTTGATCTGCACCGCCGCGTTGCCGATCAGCGCCGGCAGCATCAGTCGCGCGATGCGCCGCAGCCCGGGGTGCGCGAATTCAAGGCGCGGCCGGAACGAAACACCGGCGCGGCTGAGGCTCGGCATTTGCCAGCCGAGCTGCAGCGCGCCGCCGATCACCACACCGGCCGCCATGGAGACAATCATTCCCTGCGGCCAGCGCCTCCCCACCGTCAGCCCCAGGGCGAGGCCGCTTAAGACGGAGCCGATGTTGAAGAACGTGGAAGCGAGCGCCGGCACGCCGAACCGCCCGCGCGCATTCAAGATGGCCATCGCTTCGGCCGCCAGAGCCACCAGCAGCAGGAAGGGAAACATGACGCGCGTCAGCAGCACGGTGAGCTCGAACTTGCCCGGCACGCGCGCGAAGCCCGGCGCCAGCAGCCGCACCAACTGCGGGCTGAGGATGATGCCGAGCAGACAAACCGCGCCGGCGGCCAGCGTGAGCGCGGTCGCCACCACGCGCGCCAGTTCGGCCGCCTCCGAGGCGGTTCCGGTGGTCAGCGCTTCCGTGAAAGTGGGGACGAAGGCGGAGGAGAGCGCCCCTTCGGCGAACAGGTTGCGCATCAGGTTGGGAATACGGACGCCGGTCAGAAACGCGTCGTAGACGGCGCCGGCGCCGAACAGCCGCGCCATCGCGGTTTCCCGCAGCAGGCCGGTGACGCGGCTTAGCAGAACAGCCGCCGAGACCACCCCCGCCGAATGCAGCAGGCCGTGCTCGTCCGCGGCCCGGCCGCGCTTCATTCGACGCGCCGGGTTTCTACGTGGCGGAAGATCTCTTCGGTTTGGGCGAGCGAGGCGAAACTCATTCCCGGCAGCCGCGCCGACGCTGTGCCGGCCGCCACGCCCCAGCGGAGCGCTTCCGCCGGGCTTTGCCCGCGGCTCATCGACCAGGTGAAGACCGCGGAGAGCGCGTCGCCGGCGCCGATCGGGCACACCGCGTCCACCCGCGGCGGCAGCGCCTCCACCAGTCCATTGGCAAACGCGCCCACCGCACCGCGGCTGCCTAACGTGAGAACCACCGATTCCGGCCCCATGGCGCGGACCTGGGCAGCCGCCTCGAACGAATGCGCCCGCGTCAGAATGGTGCGCCCGAGCAGCCGCTCCGCTTCCGGCTGGTTCGGCGTCGCCACCGTGGGATGCGCTTCAATGCCTTCCCGCAGCGCATCACCGCTCGCGTTGAGCAGCGTCTTGACGCGTTTCTGCCGCGCCAGCCCGATCATCTTCGCGTAAAAAGAAGAGGGCACGCCCGGAGGCGTGCTGCCGCACAGCATCAGCCAGTCGGCGCCATCGAGCGCCTGGCGCACGGCGGCTTCCACCCGCGCCAGCTCCGGCCGGGTCAACGGCGGCCCCACTTCGTTCAGATTCACCGTCAGCCCATGCTTGTCGGTGATGGTCAGGTTGGTGCGAATCGGGTTCTTCACCGGCACCACTACGGTCGGGTAGCCGCCGCCCTGGAGCAAAGCCTCCAGCCGCTTGCCGCTGGCGCCGCCGGAAATCAGCACCGCCCGCGTTTGGCCGCCGAATGAGTGGATCACGCTCGAGGCGTTGAGGCCCCGTCCTCCCGCCGATTGCCGGATGGAATTGATGTAGGCGCGGTCTTCGAAAGCCAATCGGTCGACGCTGAAGATGCGGTCGATGGCCGGATTGATGGTGAGGGTGACGATCAAAAACTATTGTACCCGTGGCGCGCGCAGTCTTGCGTGCCGCATCGGCACTTGGGCCGGCGCGTTTCGGCGGCCAAGAAAGGTCGAGAGGAATCTCGACCCTGCGCGCAAGACTGCGCGCGCCACGGGTACTCCTACCAATCCGAGTACGAGCTTCCGTCCAGGGCCTTCTTATCCGAGCCGCTGTGCACGTCGAAGATGCCGGGCTCGGCCTGGTCGAGCGCCTGGCTGGCGTCTTCCATCACGATCTTCCAGCTCTGGTTGTCACCGGTCATCGGATCCACCGGTACGTCTTTGAGGTAGCCTTCGGTCACCAGGTCCTGCAAGGTCTGCGGGGCCTTCTCCTTGTCGTAGGTGTAGTTGTCGATCACCGCGCGCAGCGTGAAGAGGTTATTTGCCAGCACGCTCTCCTTGGCGCGAATGATCGACTTCTGGTAAATGGGGATGGCCATGCTGATGAGGATCACGATGATGGAGATCACCACCATCAGCTCGACGAAGGTGAAGCCGCGGCGCGCGCGGGGGGCGGGCCTCAGAGCGCGCGGCGCTGCGGGCGCGACCCACAGCGCGTGCTCACCACTCCGAATAAGCCGTTCCATCGGGCGCCTTCTGGTCCGTCTTGGTGTACACATCGAACACGTTCTGACCGCCCCAATTCGTCGATGTGGGGTCGTCCTGGTCGCTGCGCAGGCCCCACTCTTTCGTGTTGGTGAACGGGTCGCGCGGAATGCGGCGCAGCAGTTTGATCTTCTTGTCGTCGGCGGAGCTGCCGATCTTCACTCCCTCCACCAGCGACTCGAGCGTCTCCGGCCAGCAGTCGGTGCCTTGCTTGACCGGCCCGAACACGCCCATGTCGCAGTAGTCTTTGTACTTGTCGATGGCGGTGCGCATATCGTCGAGGGCATCGCGCAGCGCCCGCTCGCGCTGCGCCCGGACCTTGGCGCGCGCCAGCGGCACCGCCATGCTGGTGAGGATGAGCATGATGGTGAACGCCACGATCAATTCGACCAGCGTTAATCCGCTTTGCTTTCGCCGCCGCATGCCGCCTCCTACTTCACCGTGACGGTGAGCTGCGGGCTGCCGGTATGAATGATGCTGCCACGGGAGTTCTTCACCGCCAGGGATTGGATGGTGACGGTGCCGCTGCCGGCGGCCACCGCCTGGAAGTTGAGCGTGACCAGCGTTCCGGCGGCCGTGGTGACGCCGGGGCTGTCCGGGGCCACGTTGAGAATCACGCTGGCTGCTCCGCGCTCGTTCTGAATGTTCTTATTGAATACCGGCTTTCGGCCGCCGGCGGTAAGCAGGCCGCCCAGCGTGATGTCGTTCAGGTGCAGCAGCTTGGGATCGAACTCGATAATCATCGGCGCGGAGGCCACGTCCAGCCCGTTATCGAGCGCCACGGCCACGGTGAAGGCGCCGCCAGCGACAGCATCCACGTGCCCCGGCTTGAAGTAGACCCGGGTCGGGCCATTGAATTCCGGTGCCGCAGCGCCGCCGGTGGGCGGGGGCTCGGCGCCGGGCGCGAGCGGCGGCGCAGTAGCCGGCGGCAGGCCGGCAGCGGGCGCAGACGGCAGCGGGTTGTTGACGGCGGGCGCCGTTGCCGGCAGCGGTGCGCTGGCGGCGGGCTGAGCCGCAGGGGGCGCGGGCGGCGCCTGCGCGACGCTCTCCTGCGGCAGCGGCGCGTGGTTCAGATGGGTGACGGTGCTGGTGCCTACGTCGACGGTGCGCAAGTTCTCCGCGGTGATCTGGGGCTGCCGGATGACGTGCGGGATCACCACGATCATCAGCTCATCGCGGTTGTGGTTGACGCTGGAGCCTTTAAACAGGTTGCCGAGCAGCGGAATACTGGCCAGCCCCGGAATTCCGGTGACCGTTTTGTCGTCCTCGGTATTGATCAGTCCCCCCAACAGGCCCACTTCACCCTCTCGCATGCGGATATCGTGGGTAACTTTGCGCTGGCCGATCACCGGCTGGCTGATGCCGCCCACATTGACGTAGCTGGCGACGGTCGAGATATCCAGGTCGATGTGCATGGTGACGTCGCCATTTTCATGCACGCGCGGGGTGATTTCGACGTTGACGCCCACATCCTGATAGGTGAACTGCGTATTCACCAGCGGATTGACGCCCACGCCGGCCACTCCCGGCTGGAAGCTGCCGGTGGCGATCGGCTCCTTCTCGCCGATCTTGAGCGTCGCTTTGACATTGTCCACGCTGCGCAGTTCGGGCGCCTGCAGAATCTTCGATCCGGCGTCGCTTAATGCGGCCTGAAGCAGCGCGCTGGGCAGCGTGGTGGCAAAGTCCGAACTGCCCACCTGCCGCAGCGTGTTGAGCGGAATCATAGTACCGGTCGTGCTGCTGGTGGTGCCGGTTGTCCCGGTGGTCGGTGCGACGCCGGTCGCCGTGCTGCTGGCGGCTGCCGCGGCGGCGGCTGTACTGCTTTGCACCTGAATGCTGGACCGCGGGTTGAAGCTCACCGGCAGGTTCAGCCCAGTGGAGGCGATGGCCGCGGTGATTTGTTTGCTGAAAGTGGTGCTGGCTTCGATCACCATCAGGTCTACCACCACTTCGGCCTTGGGCTTGTCCAGGTCGTTGATGATTTTTTCCGCCAGCTCAACCTGGTCCGCGTCGCCACGCACGATGATGGCGTTCTGGCCGCCGTAGACGAACACCTTGTTGATGTCAGCCACGGTGCGGACCGCGTTCGCCAGTTCCTGCAGCTCTTGGGTGGCTTGGACATTTTGCAGGTAGAAGACTTTGGCCACCTGCTCCTGGTATTCGCGCCGCTTGTTGGGATTCTCGTTGGTGACGAAGATCGTGTTGGACGAAAGCGGCTTCCAGAACGAGTGGGTGAGCACGGCGAGATAATCCAGCGCCTGCTCGATGGTGGAATCGTTGAGTTCCACGTTGAACCCGTCGCGCGGCGGGACCTGGAATTCGGGGTCCCAGAGCAGATTGATGCCCGCGTACTTGGCCACGGTGTCAAACAAGACCTTGGTCTTGTTATTCATCGTCAGGTTGATGGGTGCGGGATTGAGCGGCCTCAGCTCGGGGACGCCCATCAGGCCGTCCAGGCGCTTCTGTTCCTGCTGATTGTATTGCTCGGTGGGCGTCAGCGCCCGCTCCGCCGGGGGCGCTTCCTTACCGGTGGTTTCCACGCGCTTGCGCTCGCGCTCCAGCATCTGCCGCGTGATCTGGACTTCCTGGGCGGCGACAGCGGAGCCGGGGTTAATGGCGTACGCCTTTTGGAATTCCAGCAGACTTTGGTCCAGTTGCCCCTGGCCGCGCAAGCGCAGCCCTCTGTCGACGTGCATCTGCGAGCACTGGAAGCGCGCCTTTTCGGCGGCCATCTGGTAGGTCAGCTCGGCTGGGTCTTCGGAAAGCGCTTTCTCGTAGGATTCGAGCGCCGCGTCCCAGTCTTTCTTGAGTTCCGCGATTCTCCCGTCGGCCAGGTATTTGTCGCCCTTGCGGGTTTTTGCTTCCAGGGGAGCCACCGGCGCGAGCAGGGCGGCGGCCAGCCAGACTGAGGTTAAACGATTGAAAAAGCGCATGTTCCTGTTTCGGTCCAGCCTTCCGAGAACCCTATGCTAAGATGAAGTCGCGCTTCGCGATCCGGGGACATCTAAAAGCATTGACGCGCTTGGCCTTCCGGGCGTGGAGAACAAAATTGGCGGACGAGAAAGACGGGCGATTCAAGGTCCTCAGCGATAACCGGCAGGCCCGTCACAACTATTTCCTGATGGACCGCTTCGAAGCCGGGATGGTGCTCACCGGGACCGAGGTCAAGGCGGCCAAAGACGGCAAAATTCAGCTTAAAGATGCCTACGGCGCGGTGATTGCCAACGAAGCCTGGCTGCTGAACGCGCATATCAGCCAGTACTCGCACGGCAACCGCGAAAACCATCCCCCCGTGCGAAACCGCAAGCTGTTGCTGCATCGGCGCGAAATCGACAAGCTGCTGGGCATCACCCGGGAAAAAGGCCTGGCCTTGATTCCCACCAAAGTCTACCTCAAGCAAGGCCGCATCAAGTGCGAGCTGGCGGTGGCCAAAGGCAAAAAGCTGCACGATAAACGCGCAACCGAGCGTGCCCGCACGGCCGAAGCCGAAGCCCGCGCCGAGATGCACCGCCGCGCGTGAAGCGGGCTACTTGCGGGGTTCGCTGGTGGGCGGCACCAGGCCTTTGAGGCGCATGTAGGTGACGATGTTGCCGTAGTGCTCGTAACCGTGGAAGGCGAGCATGTAGAGGGCGGTCAGGCGGGTGCGTTGCTCGCCGTAGAGATTCAGCGGTTCGGCGGCTCGCGCGTCGGTCAGGCCCTCGAACGCCGCGTCACAGTAAGCGTCGGATGCCTTCAGCGCCGCGATCAGATCGGTTTTGGTGACCTTGTCCAATTGGGCGTTCGGCTTGGCCGCTCCTGTCTCCGCCGCACACACCTCGTTCTGCGTGACCACGATGTGGGCGATCAGTTGACCGAAGGAACGTACCTCGGGCACGGGTTTGAATGGGTAATTCTCCTCCGGCATCTTCTCGGCGGCGCGCAGCACGTAGGTCTTCACGAACCCCCAGGCATCGCGGGCATCTGCGGTCAGCGGGTTGGCGGGCGCGGCTGGCTGGGCCTGACCGGCCAGCGGCAGCGTCAGGAAGAGCATGGTCACTGGAGTGATGAGGAGTTGCAGGGTTATCATGAAGGAATTGTAGCCAACGCTACCGGCGTACAGGGATTTCAGGTCCCAATATCTCCAACCAGGTGCGGGCCGGGCATGCCCGGCCGCGACAACGCGCGGTTCGGAGAAGCCGCGCTGCCAGCTTTGGCCATTACTCGGGGGCTATTGATTCCTGCATAATTAATGTCCTATACTGGTATCGGGAGGTGTACATGCGGCCATTTGGTTCTCCCGAGGAGTTGGAGCGGCGGCGATTGCGTGCCGTGGAGATGTTGCAGCAGGG
>Ga0187876_1000092_pt1 | contig 87960 bp, 61 predicted proteins | sample June2016WEW_17_4_FD_133000 | JGI IMG/M metagenome (GOLD analysis project Ga0187876, IMG submission 133000) | Peatland microbial communities from SPRUCE experiment site at the Marcell Experimental Forest, Minnesota, USA - June2016WEW_17_40 | ecosystem: Environmental > Terrestrial > Soil >... | reverse complement strand
TGACGTAGTCTTTCATGTTTCAAAGTAGACTATCATGGCCACTGGTGTGTTAACGCCATTTTGAGGGAATTATGGCAGAGGAAAAGAAGCCCAAACAACGAAAAAAAGCCGTCGAACCGGAAACCAAAGACAGCCTTCCGGCCGCTACGGCGAAGCCTATGGACACCGCTCCCGGCAAGACAGCATCGCCGGCGCGGGTAGCCGAGCCTGCCCCAGCGCCACCACAGACGAAGTCAACGAAAATACCGAAGCTTCAGAAAAAGAACAAGTCGCGGTTGCCGCGCCGGGAGAAGAAAGCCCGCCAAAAGGCTGCAGCTACCCAAGGCGGGGTCTGAGGAACGCGAGCGGTCGAGCACAGTGCTCCGAGTCGCTTGCATAAACGAGCAACGGGAGCAGCAGCTATACTGATCCGGTGCCGCAACCCCTCACCGTCGAAGAAGCTCTGGCTCTGGCGTGCGACCTGGCGAGGTCGGGCGACGTGACCAACGCCGCCCAGATCTGCGCCAAGGTTCTGCGTGCGGCGCCGGACCAGCCGCAGGCGCTGCACTTGCTCGGGATGGCCGCTCTGCAGCGAGGCCATGCGGCCGAAGCGTTGGAGTTGCTTCGCCGGGCGGTCCGGAGCGATCCGCATTTCGCGGTGGCGTCGAACGACCTTGGCAATCTGCTGACCTTGCAGGGCATGTTCGCCGAAGCGGCCGCCAGCTACCGGCAGGCGATCGCGGAGGCGCCGGACTACGCCGAGGCGCACAACAATCTCGGCAATCTACTGCAGATGACGGGCGAACTCGAAGAAGCGGTGACCCGCTATCGCACTGCGGTGGGCCTGCGGCCTGGCTACGCCGAGGCGTATCGAAACCTGGGCAGCGCATTGCGCCGGCTCGGAAGGCCGGACGAGGCTGTGACGGCGCTCCGTACCGCGCTTGCGATCGACCCGGGATTCACCGCGGCGATCCCCCACTTAACGCGCCTGTTGCAGGACCTTTGCGAATGGACCCGGTTGGACGAACTGACGGCGCAACTGATCGCGATTGTCGAGGCGGGGTCCGCGGCGGTAAATCCATTCGTGTTTCTGAGCCTGGACACCACTCCCCGCCAGCAATGGCAGTGCGCGAAACGTTGGGCGGCTGAACAACTGGGCCCGATCCGGGAACGGCCAGCCGCGTCCAAAAGCAAAGATCGCATTACCATCGGCTACCTCTCGGCGGACTTCCAGGAGCACGCCACTGCACACCTGGTCGCGGAACTGTTCCGCTTGCATGACCGCGGGCGATTTCGGGTGATCGGGTATTCCTATGGGCGGGACGATGGCAGCGCGGCGCGGCGCGAGTTGAGGGAACCGTTCGACGAATTCGTGGACCTGCTCGATTGTTCGCACGCGGAATCTGCCGCCAGGATCCGCGCGGACGACGTGGACATCCTGGTGGACCTGAAGGGTTACACGACGGATGCGCGGCCGGAAATACTTCATCTTCGGCCGGCGCCGGTTCAGGTGAACTACCTCGGCTACCCCGGCACGATGGGAAGCGACGCGGTGGACTTCGTGGTGGTGGACCGGCATGTCGTTCCGGCGGACGAGCAGCCGTACTTTACCGAACGGCTCATCGAGCTTCCGGATTGTTACCAGGCGAACGATCGCCGGCGGCCGATCGCGCCGCGCATACCGGGGCGGCCGGAGTGCGGACTGCCGGAAACGGGGTTCGTGTTCTGCTGCTTCAACGCTACATACAAGATAACGCCGCCGATGTTCGACATCTGGATGCGGCTGCTCGCCGGTGTGCCGGGAAGCGTGTTGTGGTTGCTCGAGCCGCACCGGACGGCGATCGCGAACCTGCGGCGCGAGGCTGAATCGCGACTCGCTGGAGGGGCCGCGCGGCTGGCGTTCGCGCCGTCGCTGCCGAATCCGGAACACCTGGCCCGCTTCGCGATCGCCGACCTGTTTCTCGACACCCTTCCTTACAACGCACACACGCTCACGAGCGATGCGCTTTGGGGCGGATGCCCGGTGATCACGTGCGTGGGCCGGGCATTTCCGGGGCGGGTGGCGGGGAGCCTGCTGCGGGCCGTCGGGCTGCCGGAACTGGTAACCCAAACTCTGGCGGATTACGAGGCCCTGGCGTTGCAACTCGCGCTTGATCCGGCCCGCTTGCGGGAGATCCGCGGAAAGCTGCAGGCGAACCGGCTGACCACGGCGCTGTTCGACAGCCGACGGTTCACGCGTCACCTGGAATCCGCGTTCGAAACCATGTGGCGCATGTATTTGGCTGGGGAACCGCCGCTGCCTTTCGCCGTGGCTCCGATCGACTGAGCAGGATACTCCAGCCGCCATCCTTCGATCCGGGGAATTGCAGCGTTCAGCGGCGCCTCAGCTTTGGAAGAAGGAGATGCCGGCGACGCCCGCCGCGCCGGCGGCCAGGCAGAGCGGGGCGTTTTGTGGCGTGATGCCTCCCAGCGCGAACACCGGGATGGAGACGGCGCTGGCGGCTTCGCGCAGCGCGTCCAGACCTAGCGGCGCCCCGTAAGCGGCCTTCGAAGGGGTAAAGAAAACCGGCCCGAAGACCGCGAAGTCCGCGCCTTCAGCTTCGGCCGCGCGCAAATCATCAAGCGAATGGGTCGAGACCGCAATCAGAAAGCCCGCCGGCACGATCGCGCGCAGCACGCTGGGTGCGAAGGATCCCGATGGCAGGTGTACGCCGTGGGCACCAGCGGCCAGCGCCACATCGGCGCGCCCGTTCACCAGGATCCGCGCCCCATGCGGATTTGGCAACGCCAGCACGCGGCGCACCAGCGCGCATAGCTCGCGCGCGGGCAGATCTTTTTCGCGAACCTGAATGCGTTCCACGCCGCTCGCGAGCGCGCGCGCCACAAACTCCATCAGCGGCTCTATGCCGCCCGCGGAATGCCGGTCGGTGATGTAGTAACGAAGCACTTAGAATATTGGCCGCAGGATTGCCGCCGATGAACACCAATAGGAAACAAGAATCTTATCCGCGTTCATCTGGGTTCTTTGGCGGCTCGAAATCCTGCCCGAGCCGTCACCAGCCCCCAACCGTTCATCATAGATGCAATGCGGGCCGTTCTGAAGTCCACTTAGGAATTGGGCAGCCTGCCGCTGGCGGCTTCAAACCGCGCCTGCCTTCCCCTTTTCCTCAAACACACTCCTCCCGGTTTGCTGCTCCAGCACGGCAACGGCTTCTTCGATGGGGCAGCGAGGCATGCCAAGATCATCGGCAACCGCCGTGCGCAGCTCCACCATGTTGCGCAGCAGCCTCGACGTGGTTTGGCGGCCGCGGTGAATGCTCAGGCTGGCGTCCTGGAGATCGGCGGCGTGGTCGTCGAAGAAGCGGATGATGCGCAGCATGCTGGTGAAGGTCATGCCGGGGCGATAGGATTCAATCGCCACGTCATCGAAAAAGCCGGCATTGCGCGCGGGCGGATGCACAACGTAACCATGCAGGTGCTGCTCGCCCGAATACACGCTGGCCTGGTACGCCTCGGGCGCGGCAGCATGGTCGAAGACGAAGCGGCAGCAGCCCTGCTCAAATTCCCAGGGCAGCCGGTCCAGGCGGATCGCGCTGCGGAACGGCGCTCCGTAGCCCACGTCCACGTGATACGCGACGCCGGACAAGCGCACGCGAATCGAAGTGTGCACGTTGGGTTTGCTCATGTCCGCGCCCAGCAAGTCCGCGTCGTAGCCCAGCGCGTTGAGCAGGGCCACGAGGAATGGATTGCTGGTGTAACAGGTTCCGCCCAGGTCATAACGCTCGATGCCATCCAGGAATTCGGTAAGCGTGGTCACCCGGCCGGCGGCCTCGCGTCCCAGCAGCAACAGTTTGGACACGTTTTCAAACGGCACACGGCACAAGTGGCGTTGCACGATTTCGTTCAGCCCGGTTTCGCCCAAGCCCGCGGGCCCGGCAATCGGCATGCGAATACCCAGAAGTCGCAGGTATCGCTGGAGTTCTCCGGCGACCATTCTGGCCCGATTCTATCGCGAGCGGTGCTGAAACGGGTGCGAAAACTTTTTGGAACTATTTCGTGGAAACCCCGGAATCCGCGCACTCATCTATAATGGTGACCAAAGAGACAGTAGAATCATTGGGATGGAAACCGAGTGAAGGGATTCTTCCTTATCTTCGGAATAGCCTCCGTGCTGGTGGCCGAATCTCCAGAGCTGGAGCGGGCGCGCAACCTGTACGATCTTACGGCCTTCGACCAATCGCTGCGAGTGCTCGAAGCCATTCCCGCCAAGAACGCGGCGGTTTACGATCTGATGGGCCGCGACTATTACATGCTGGGCGATTACAAGCGTTCGACTGAGGCCATAGAGAAAGCCCTATTTGCCGAACCCAGCGTCGCTGTCCACGCCCTTTGGCTGGGTCGAGCATACGGGCGGCGCGCCGAAAGCGCCAGTTGGTTCACCGCGCCGGGCTATGCTTCAAAAGCGCGCCAGTACCTGGAGCGGGCCGTCGAGCTCGACCCACGCAACCTCGACGCTCTCGCAGACCTGTTCGATTACTACCTGGAGGCGCCCGGTTTTCTGGGCGGCGGGGAGGAGAAAGCGCAGCGCACCGCGGCTACAATCGAGCGGCTCAGCCCCGCCGATGGTTACCTGGCAGAGGCCAAGCTGGCCGAGAAGCGCAAGGAGTATTCCACCTGTGAGGCCCACCTGCGGGCCGCCGTCGAAGCCGCGCCGCAACAGGTCGGCAAGCTGATTGAGCTAGCGCGCTTTCTAGTGAAGGAAGGCCGCGTGGAGGAGGCAGACCAGAGCCTTGCCCGCGCCGAAAAAATCGCACCTGGCAACCCCAGGTTGATGTTCGCCAAAGCCGATCTCTACATCCAGACCGGCCGCAAGCGCCAGGCGCGCGAAATTCTGCAACATTACTTGAGCGGGCGGCTGACGCCCGACGACCCGCCGCGGTCGGAGGCCCTGCGCCTGTTGCGCCAGGCGGGCAGCTAAGCCGGGCATGCTTCTCGGCGAATCCCTCCGCTTCAGCGCGCAGGCGCTGCGCGCCAATCCGATTCGTTCGCTGCTCACCGGGCTGGGGATGGTGATCGGCACCGCCTCGGTGATCCTGGTGGTGACGATTTCGCTCACCAGCCGCGATTACATCCTGGAACAGATCGAGGGCATCGGCTCCAACATTATCTTCGCCTACTATGTGAACAGCGGGCCGACCGTGGCTACGGCCGACGCCGATTACGTCAAACTGGCCGACGTCGAAGCTGTCCGCCAGAGTCTGGCTGGGGATATCGTCGCCGCCACCGCCGTGATGTCCGATATCGAACCTCTGCTGATCGGCGGCAAGGTGCGCGATGTCAAGGTCATCGGCACCGACGACTCCTATGCTACGGTGCGCAACATCGCCATCAGCGCGGGGCGCCCGCTGGAAGCGAGCGATCTGTCGCTCCGCGAGCACGTCGCGCTGCTCAGCGATCCGCTCGCGGAACGCATGTACGGCGCGCGCGCAGCGGCTTTGAATCGGAAGATTCGCTTGTACGGCCTGGAATTCACCGTCATCGGGACCTTTCACGAACGCGTGGAAACGTTTGGCCAGTCGGAAATCGAGCGCGATACCATCCTGATGCCGGTTACCGTGCTGCGCTTCTTCACCCCGGTGGAACGCATCGACCCCATGTATGTGCAGGTGCGGACGCCCGAGCAGGTGGACCGAGTGGCGGAACGGGTGCAACAGATCCTGGAGAGCCGCCACCGCCCCGGCGCGCCCTACCGCGTGCAAACCCTGACCGCCATTCTGGACGCCGCCAAAAAGATCTCGCTGATTCTTTCGCTGGTGCTGGTGCTGGTCTCTGCCATCACACTGGTGATCTCCGGGATCGGCATTATGAACATCATGCTGGTGACGGTGACGGAGCGCACTCGCGAAATCGGTTTGCGCCTGGCGGTCGGCGCTTCAGCGCGCGAAATCCTGCTCCAGTTTCTGGTCGAAGCCATGATGGTCAGCCTTTCCGGCGGCTTCGTCGGCATCCTGGCCGGAGTGGCGATTCCGTTAAGCGTCGCCCTCTTCGCCGATATCCGCATCCCCGTCTCGCCGGTAGCCATCGTGGTGGCGTTCGGCGTTTCCTGCGTGGTAGGCCTGGTCTTCGGCATCCTCCCCGCCAACCGCGCCGCGCATCTGAACCCCACCGAAGCGCTGCGTTACGAATAGCGCTAGCGGCAAATTGTGGGACGCAGAAACGAAGTCAGTTCACCCTCGACGGCCGTTCTGAATACATCGGAGAACTGATTTCCGGCGGGAATGTAGTTCCGGCGGGCTTTTCGCCGCCTTTGCTAGACTTCATATAATGAAGAAGGCAATCTGGAGAGCAATCGTCGAGACAGCTTTTATTGTCTTCCTGTTCTATGCCAACCTTTTGATGGGCGAATTTAGTCGCACTGGGAAGGGACGGGGAATGGGTCTCGCCTGGGCTCTGAGGGACGTTTTTACGCCTGTCAATTTTGTGATTGCTATTATGGCCGCGTTCGTCGGCTATGTTGTCTTCGAATTTCTTCGCACCCGGCCCTAAAGAGCCATTCCGGCCGTGGTTACCCGGTTGTACAATCGAAGCTGGGAGGCTTGCGTATGCGGCTACTCTGCGGATTGGGGCTTGCTCTCCTGGTTTCCGGCAGCCTCGTGGCGCAACACCATGGCGGTTCGGCGCCTGCCCACGCGGGGGCAGTATCGCATGGCGCCCGGGGGCACAGCGTGCATTCGACTTCCCGCTTCTCAAGCGGAGCCGGTATGATAATGGCTCCCTATGGCGGCTATCCGTTGGCTTACGGCTACGATGCGCCACCGCCGGATCAATCGGACCAATCGTACGCGGATTCGTACGAGCCGGCGCCCACCGAGGCTAGCGCCAGCGGCTGGTCCGGCCCGCAGTATTCCAGCCCGCCCGAGCCGCCGCCGCACAGCCTGATCCTCAACATGGAAGATACCGAGGCGAACCCGCCCGACGAACCGGCGCATTACTACGTCGCCCTCAAGGATCACCACGTCTACCTCACCGTGGCGTACTGGGTGGACGGAGACACGCTGCACTACTTCCTTCCTGGTAACACCCACAACCAGGTCTCGCTGGCGCTGGTGGACCGCGACCTGACCCAGCGCCTCAATCGGGAATCCGGCGTGGAAGTGCATTTGCCGGTGGGGAAATAATGGGGCGGTTCATTTAGGACTGCTCACCGCTGTGCCAACCGCCGCCTGGCGGCCGCGGCTCCAAATCGATCTCATTCCCACTCGATCGTGGCCGGTGGTTTGTGCGTCAGGTCGTAGAACACGCCGGCGATTTCCGGTATCGACATCAACTCCTTGCGCATTTGATTCAGCAGCTCAGCCGGCATCGAGACCGAGCGCGCGGTCATGCCATCCACCGAATCGACCGGCCGCAACACCACCGAATCTGGCGCCTGGCCGGCGCCCAGCGGAATCAGGATCACCGGGAACTGCCACACCGTCGCGTCATAGCCGCTCTCGTGCGAGAGTCGGCGCACGATCGCGTCGGCGCGGCGCAAGCGCTCAATCCGCTCCGGCGTGAGGGAACAGGCCCGCACCCGCATTTCCGCGAGCGGAGCGCGCGTGGCCACCGCGGCGATAACGCGGTTGACGCCGTTCAACCGGTTGATCAGCGCGGTGGCACGGTCGTGGTCGAGCGCAGCGTGTCCATCCAGCGCCAGTACCGGCGCGTAGCTGCGCGAATCGCCTTGCACGCCGACCGAATGCACCGGGACGACGTAGCCATCTGCAGTGGTGGCGACCGCAGCGTCCGATTCCGCGCAAAGGCACCGAATCGCCAGTCCAGGACCGGGAAACGGGTGCCGCTCGAGCAACTCAGCGGGCAAGCCCAACTCACGGCCCACCTCCCGCACCTCGTCCTTGTAAAACGATTTCAGCGGCTCCACGATGCGCCCGCTTTCCATCAGCTTCTGAATGCCGGCGACGCGGTTGTGGTGGGTCTTGATCACCGCTGCCTTGGCGGTGCCGCCGGATTCGATGGTGTCCGGGTAGATGGTGCCCTGCCCCAGGATCCAGTTTTCCTCGAAGATGTGGCGCGCATCGATGATGCGCTCCTGCACGCGCACGAACTCTTCACCGATGATGTGCCGTTTGCGTTCGGGATCGGTGACCCCGGCGAGTGCGCCGAGGAATTGCTCGCCCGCCTGCTCGACGGTGACGCCGAGGCGCCTCACGAAATCGGTTTCGCCTTCGCGCATCAGGCCGGTATCCACGTAAACGCCACGCACGCGTCCGGCGCCGAGCGCACGTGTGCACAACGTGTACGCCACGCTCGAATCCACGCCTCCACTGACGAAGAAGAAGACGCCGCGGCCGCCCACCGCATCGCGGATTTCCTGCTCCAGCATGGGCACGCGGCCGCGCGGCTCCCAATCCCGGTCGCAGCCGCAAACCGCGAAAACGAAATTGCGCAGATACTCCCGGCCGCGCAGCGTGTGCACAACTTCCGGATGGAATTGCAGCCCGTAGAGTTTGCGGTCCGCGGCAGCAATGGCGGCCACCGCGCACGTATCGGTGCGGCCGGTCACGGTGAAGCCGGCCGGCGCCGCCGCCACCACGTCGCGATGGCTCATCCAGATCTGCTGCCGCCCGGCGAGGCCGGCGAACAGCGGGTCGTTGGCTTCATCGAGCGCGAGCGTAGCCAAGCCATATTCGCCCTTTTCGCCGCGCGTGACGGTGCCGCCCAGCAGGTGCGCCATCAATTGCTGCCCGTAGCAGATGCCGAGCACGGCCTGCCCGCTGGAGAAGATGGCTGGGTCGGCGGTGGGGCTGTCCGGATCGTACACGCTGGCCGGCCCGCCGGAGATAATGATTCCCTTGGCCCCGGCCAGATCGCCCGCCCGAGTCTCGCTGGGACGCACTTCGGCGTACACGCCCAGGTCGCGCACTTTGCGGGCAATCAAGTGGCAATACTGCCCGCCGGCGTCCAGCACGATGATTTGTGGATTGGGATTCAAGTACCGATGGTAGCAAGAGCGGGGCTTCGCGCGGCTGGGCTATTTCACCGCGCGGTTGCATGGCTGCGCCACAATTCTGCGGCGGACGCTCAATTCCGCTTCTCGCGGTACACCGTAGTGGCGGGATTGAAGTGCCGCCAGTCGAACCAATAGTCTTTGATCGACTCGACCCGCTCCAGGCAGAGGCCGCGAGACTTGCCGGAGAGCGCACATCCCTGAAAGTTCCACTCGCTGCCGGTGGCACTGTCCATCAGCAGCGCCGCCGGCGAAGCGGATTGGCCGGGCAGCACACGATAGAAATCCGGCACCGCCGGGAAGCCCGGAATACGCCGCCGGAAGGCGCGCGCGGAGTGCCCGTCCTGGGCGACCACCAGCAGGACAGGTTCAGAGCCCAAATGGTCCTGGATGAGCTTGTCCTTTAGCAGTGCATCGTAACGGAAGGCGCGGCTGGCGCCGAACCCGTGCAATCCCAACATGAGTTCGCGCGGCGCCAAGCCGTACTCGGGATAGGCAATCACGGTGGGCGCTTTCAGCATCTGCACATCCCAATCCTTTGGTGCATACAGCGAGGTGTCCGCGGCGATCTCGCGCAGCACCGTGCCTTGCGGCTCCTCGGCTTTCCAGGTGGCGAAAGTCAATTCATCGGAGGCGACCAGCGTCAAGCGCCGGCCGGCCAGCGGCCCGGAAATGGCGGCTCCGGTGATCTGCTGCCAGTAACTGCCGGTTTCCTCGTCCCGCATCAGAAAATTTTGATCGTTGATGCCGGCGAGGTGAAACCTCAGCCGCAGCCCGTCGACTTCCGCTCTCCACACCAGACCGGTGTGACAGAGCGTTCAATATGTCGCCGCAATCGGAACGCCGTCCACCAGATCGTTCACGATGTGGTAGTAAGAAATGTTGCGTATCGGATAAGCGCGGGCGATCGGCCCCACGTGTATCGCAATCACCATTTCATCGCCATCGAGCTTGCTCTGGCCCGCGGCCATGAAGGCTGGCGGCCCCAGTGGATGGAACATCAGTTCGTAGATGTTGACGCGCGAAGCCAGCCCCATCGCAACCACCGCCAGCGCACCCGCCGCGGAGACCGCCCGCCGAAACCAGCGCCGCTCCCGGCGCCAGTACCAAACCAGGGCCACAAAAGCGGCAGCGGCCGACGCCACCATAAAAGGCGCACGATACCGGATCACGGCCAGCGCCACGCTCAACTCTTGGACCCCCTGCGCTCGAAACGGACGGATGACGTATACCGGATACACAAGCAGAAGGAAGGATGCCAAGAGGCAAGGAACGAGGTATAGCAGAAACCTGCATCCCGGTGTTGTGGTTTTCATCAAAGATGCCCCCTTAGCGGCGTTTCGGCCCTCTTGGCAGCCGGATTCTGAAGACCGATTCTACGGAAATCGGTGGATTGCGGCAATAATGCCTTTTCGTTAGTATATTCCAATTATTGTAGAGACCCGCTTTTCCAGCTATTCTCTATTCAACAAGCGAGATCTTCTTACGGATTAGGCGTTAAGGTAAGCAGGTTCTGGATCCCCGGAATGAGCCGGTTCGCACACCCCGCGCACTGGCGAACACGGCCCTCCGGTGCTTACCCTAACGCCTGAACTTTTTGAGGGGTACCCCACATGAGTGACCGCAAGCCCGGAATGTCCCCGATGTTTCTCCCGGGCGTAGAAGTGAACCCAAAGCCCGGGGCTTACTGCGAGAACATCCACATGATGCAGAAGGCCGGCGCCGAGTACCCTCAGATCTGGCACATGTTCGGCTTTCTTCCTGCGGCCACGGGCCACCTGGCACATTTCACACAGGAGATCATGCGCGGGCCGTCGCCGCTGTCGCCGGGCATGCGCGAACTGATCGCGGCATACACTTCATACCGCAACGAGTGCCCGTTTTGACTCAAGTCTCACGCCGCGGTCGCGGTGGAATTGCTCGGTAACGAAGGGCTGGTTTGGGGGGCGCTGCGGGACCTGGAGAGCTCGGCACTGGACGCGAAACACAAAGAGCTGTTCCGCTTTGTAGACAAGGTGAATCGCAACTCCCCGCGGATCACCGCCGAAGACATGAAACCGCTGTACGAAGCCGGTTGGGACGATGCCGCGCTCTACTTCGCGATCACCGTGTGCGCGCTATTCAACTTCTACAACCGGTGGATCGATGCGAGCGGCGTCCATGCCATGTCGGATGAAGGGCACCGGCAGGGTGGAAAACGGATGGCGTTACACGGTTACGCCGGCGGATAGCGGCCCCGGAGTCTTGCGGGAGGCTTACTGCCGCCCGACCGCCGCGGGCGACGGTGCGCGGCGCCCTACCACCACCCCGCCCTTCTCCAGCAGCGCGTTGGCTTGCGGTAGCGCGTCCACGGCTTGCGCGACCTCCGGATCGGTCATACCAAAAACGCGGTCGCTTTGGTCCACGTCAAACGCCCAGATGTACATCTCTCTCGCCAGGTAGCGCCTGATCCAATCGTGATCGCGGGTGAACTCGGCCTCGGTGAATTGGTAGCCATGGGCCAGCAGGAAGTCGTGCAACTCCTCGATCACGTGGTCGTCCGGCATCCATCCAACCGGCAGTTTGGCCGGATGCGCGGCGAAGTACGCGCGCGTGAAGTTGAACAGCCCGATGCGATCGAGCGCAAACTCTAGCCGATCTTCGCGCGACGGAGTGTACTTCTCGTCGGGCGCGATGCCGTCGCCGCCGTACACCGCGCGGCCGTCATCGGTGGTGCGCCGGTCCTTCGCGTCCGGGGTCGCCTGGCCTTCGTGGAAGTAGTAATCGTACAGGCTTTCATGCGCATAATCGCGCTGAATGAGACGCCCGCTGGGAGTGTAGAAGTGCGCCGTGGTCAGCGCCAGCGCAGTGTGGTCGGGAAGCTGAAAGATGGTTTGCACCAGGCCCTTGCCAAAAGTGGTCTGGCCGAGAATCCACGCCCGGTCGTGATCCTGCAGAGCGCCGGAGACGATTTCCGCAGCCGACGCCGAATAGTGGTTTACCAGCACGACAATCGGATACCGCCGGCCCTGGTTGCCGTACTCCGCCACGTAAACCCGTTCCCGGGAGGATCGCCCGCGCTGCGAGACGACGCTCTGCCCCTTCGCCAGAAAGTGCCCGGCCACGTTCACCGCCTGGTTCAGCAAACCGCCAGGATTGTCGCGCAGGTCCAAGATCAGGCCCTCGATGCGGTCCTCGCCCAAACGCTTCAGGTTCTGTTCCACCTCGCGCCCGGTGTAGTCGCCGAAGCTCAGAATACGCAGATATGCGATGCCGGGCCTGAGCCAAAAAGCATCATCCACGGTTTTGCGCGCGATGTCCTCCCGGGTCAGTGTGAAGTTGAGGCGCTCGTTGCCTCCGTTGGCTGCCTCGCGCTGCACCGTCACCGTCACCTGCGTGTTGCGCGGGCCCTTCAACAGGTCCACCACCTGGCTGGTATTCATGCCGCCAACGGACTTGCCGTTGACCACGACGATCGCGTCGCCGGGCCGTATGCCGGCACGATAGGAAGGCGAACCGGGAAACGGCGCGATCACCACCGTCTGGTCGCCACGCTGCCCCACAGTCATGCCGACGCCGCTATAGTGTTCTGATTGCTCCTCGCGCAGCGCCTGAAAGTCTTTAGGATCGAAAAAAGTGGAGTGCGGATCGAGAGTGCGCAGCATCCCCGGAATCATGCCCCGGTAGATCGCCTGGTCCGGATCCGGAACGGTGGCTGAATTGTCTTCCACCAGCTCGTAGACACGAACCACACGGCCTACGTTCTGGCTGAAGCCTGGCTCGGCCCCAGCGGCCACCGCTTGGCCAAAGAGACCGCCCGCCAGCGTACAGGCCACGATCAATGCCGCCGGCACCAACAGCGTCCACCGCTTAACCGTCATTGCGAATGCGTCCCCCCCCATACACCCAGTGTAATCCACCTGCTGTGTTAGACGCACCAGTTGGGTTTCCGGCTGCGGGAATCGGCGCCGAAATGCGCGCCAGGAAGGCGCTGTGAGGCGGGCCAATAAAAAAGAGGGGAGCCGAAGCTCCCCTCTTGGTTAAAAACAACAGGTTGAACTAGTTGTTCAGCGCCTCCGAGAAGCCGTACAGGCCAACCGAAGTGCTGCTGGTGCGATCATTGATCACCAAGGCCAGGTAGCTTGCCATGATATTGCGCACGCCGACATCGGTGACGGACGCATAGCCATGAGCATACTGGAAGTTGCAGAGGGCGATCATGTAACCAGACCAGTCAGCCGGCACCGACTGCGACGCCAGCGTTAGGGCAGTAGTGCCATAGATGATCGGCACGCTGCTGCCGACCCCGCCCGCGCCCAATACCGTGGGAGCAGGAGGAGTGGCGGCGGTAGTGGCTCCAGGGGTTCCTCCATACCAGTACATCGTGCAGGTGCCCGACTGATTGACGGTGCCAAACGGATCCTGCGTGGTATTGGCAATCGAAATACCTGTATCGAAGCCGGATTGGCCAGGAACCAGGAACGCCGTCGTTACATACGGGAACAACAGCGCAGTGGTGCAAAGGTTGATGTTCAGGAACGGCGTCCCGCTGGATGCAGCAGCATTAGCAAACCGCGGAATCGTCAGGGTGCTCGAAGCTACGCCGGCGGCAGCGGCCGAGAACGGCACAGGCGGCGTTGGAGCATAGCTCAGAGTGGCGCTGATTCCTTGCGGAGCAGGAGCCACGTTGTTCGGGAATGTAATGTACACGCCGAAGTCATAGTTTTCGATCGTGTTCGGAAGCGTCTGACCGACTTCCCAAACCGCCTGTGCCGTGCCAGTAGCAGAGACCGGCAGCAGCCACTCGCTACCGGTAGTAGCGGTCACGGGTGTCACTGGATCAACCCCAGCTTCGGTGTTTACCAGAAAGGCGTACTCGGGTGAGTCAGCCGCGCCAGCGCCGGGGAGGGCGGGGGTCGTGCCAGCGGTTGAAGCGGCACCACCGGTGCCCGGGGTGCCGATCAGATTAACCGTCGACACGTAGACGCTAACGCCGCTCGGGATATTGGCGAACACCGCTTTGAGGCGGGTGCCATAGTCTGCCAATCCAGCGACACCAGCGAGCGCGGGGGCGGTTGTATTACCGCTGAAGGTGCTGATAAAGCCGGATTCTGAGTTGTAGATCGCGCCCGGAATGTTCTGGATCGCGGTCCCTGTGGTCCCACCGCTGCCTCCCGTGTAAACGCCACCAGCGTTGACGCGTGTCTTGAAGGCAGTACCAAAGAGCTCGCTAAACCGCAAGACAGCCACCAGCTTGTTGGTTACCGGGTTGCACTGGAATTCATTGTCGGTAGTGAGAGAGCCCGTATTCGCGCCCGTAAGCCCGTCGGAACCAGTCCCGCCGTTGCGGAAGGAACCAGCGAAGCTCTGCTGGATGTAGCCCACGGTTACGGTCGGGTTGGTGACCGAAACCTGGACGTTGTTGACGGAGATCTGGGCCAGAACGCTCTGGAAGCCAGACCCGCCGCCGGTGATGCCGTTGGCGTTCACGCGCAGGTTAGTGATGCGATAAACGCGCGAGACAGTGCTGGTGACCGGCGCCAGAATCGGCACACCAAAAAACGTTACCTGGCTGCCGTTCGTGACACCCTGGAACACATTCTGCGCGGGGGTTTCGGTGTCGAAAAGTACCGGAGCGGTTGCACCGTCAACCGTTCCTACGTAGGCCTGGCAACCAATTTGCGGAGTGGTGCAGAGGAACTGAGGTTCGGATGGGCCAACGCCCGCTAAACCACTGCCCGGCTCGTCAATCATTAGCAACGCTTCCGAGGCGCCGCCAGCGCCGATCAGCCGGCTGGTGATGGTGCCCTGCAGGTTGACCACGATGTTGGCCTGCGGAATCAGCGCTCCATCGAGGGGAGCGGTGCCGCCTGTGCAGTCCAGTGTGATGTCGCCAACCAGCTCCGTGTAACCTTCCGTGCGTAACTGTGGAGGTACAGCGGTGCCGGCCACGCAAGTCATGGGCGTCGCCACACCTGAGACCTGCGCGCTGGCTACCCCTGTAAACACCAGGGCTAGCACGGCCAACGCAAGAATCCATTTGCGAAAATCTGCCATTTCCTTCTCCTTGTAAATTTACAAAATGTTGAATCGGTCGAAGTACTCTTCCAACCTGAGCCTCTTGACTCCAGCTTCCAAACCGTTCACACAACCCGGGATTTCTCCGTGTCGGGCGGAGATTCGATTTCCGGTGATCACCAAGCTGACCGCCGGGCCTTTATTGAACTCTTGCCGGGTGGTACATCTTTTGTTTTAAACGAATTGTGTACTCACCAAGCACGAACGAAAAATTGCACACGAACAACGGACGCGGTAAGTCTTATTAGTAACTGATTGCCCGCCCCGTGTCAAGCGAAATTCTTTCCCTTCAACACCAAAGGGCCCGCCGCTCGCGCGATTCGATTGCGTTTCGTACAAGTTTCGCCTGATTTAACCACGTAAAGCATCCCCCCGTCAAGGGTTTCACACCGAATCGTCCCATTTTTGTTGAGCGGAACGTGATATTTGTCGCACCCGAAGGGCGAAACCCGATTTCAGGAGGGCAAACCACCCAATTCGTTCCCTGGCCCATACCCTTTGCCCGATAGAACACGTTGTCGAAGGTTTACCCGCCTTCGATGAAGCGCCAATCGATGGGGCGTCCCAAAGCGCAGTGGCGCGCGCCCGGAGTGCCGCCGGCTACGACGCTGCGTGCACTGCCGCTGCCAGCTTGAAACTCAATTCGCCGGTGTCGCTATCGGCGTCCATCAGGACGGTCTGGCCGTCGAGGACCTTGCCTCCGACCAGCAGGCGGCCCAGCGGGGTCTCGACTTTTTTCTGAATCGCGCGCTTCAGGGGGCGCGCTCCATAGGCCGGATCGTAGCCCGTGCGCACCAGGTTGGAGCGCGCCCGATCGGTCAGTTCGAGCTTGATTTGCCGGTCCGCCAGCCGGGCGCGCACGCGGCCAAGCTGAATGTCGACGATCTGCTTCAGATGCTCTTCGGCCAGCGCGTGGAACACGATGATCTCATCCACGCGGTTGAGGAACTCCGGGCGGAAGTGGGCGCGCATTTCCTCCAGCACGGCTTCCTTCATGCGCTCGTAGCCGGCCCCCGCGAAACCACCGCGGTGGTCAAGAATCCGCTGGCTGCCGACGTTTGAGGTCATGATCACGATGGTATTTTTGAAATCGACGGTGCGGCCCTGGCCATCCGTGAGGCGGCCGTCATCGAGGATTTGCAGCATCACGTTGAACACATCGTGGTGCGCCTTTTCGATTTCGTCGAACAGCACCACCGCGAAAGGTCGGCGGCGCACCGCTTCGGTCAACTGCCCGCCCTCTTCGTAGCCCACGTATCCGGGCGGCGCGCCCACCAGCCGCGCCACCGTGTGTTTCTCCTGATATTCCGACATGTCGATGCGGATCATGGCGCGCTCATCGTCGAAAAGGTATTCGGCGAGGGCGCGCGCCAGCTCGGTTTTGCCGACGCCGGTGGGCCCGAGAAAAATGAAGCTGCCGATGGGCCGCGCCGGGTCTTTCAGGCCGGAGCGCGCGCGGATCACCGCTTCCGCCACCGCGGTGACGGCTTCATCCTGGCCGATTACGCGGCGGTGCAGCTCGTCTTCGAGGTGCAGCAGCTTCTCCATTTCGCCCGCCAGGAGCTTGGTCACCGGCACCCCGGTCCAGCGGCTGACCACTTCGGCGATGTCTTCCTCGTCCACCTCTTCTTTAATGAGCCGCGACTGCGCTTGCGGCGACGCGAATTTGCCGGATTCCTCATTCAACTGCCGTTCGAGGCCTGCCAGCGTGCCGTATTTCAATTCCGCCGCGCGGTTAAGATCGTATTGCCGCTCCGCCTGTTCGATTTCGGCTTTGGTCTGCTCGACGCGCTTGCGCAACTGGCGCAACCGCTCGACCGCACTCTTCTCACGCTGCCAGCGCGCTGCCAGGGCATCGGATTCGGCTTTGAGGTCGGCCAGCTCTTTTTCCAGGCGCCGCAGCCGCTCTTTCGAGGCCTTGTCGGTTTCCTTGCGCAGCGCCTCGCGCTCGATTTCGAGCTGCATGATGCGGCGCCGCGTTTCATCGAGTTCGGCCGGCATGGAATCGATCTCGGTCCGCAAGCGCGCCGCGGCCTCATCCACCAGATCGATCGCCTTGTCAGGCAAGAAGCGGCCGGTGATGTAACGGTTGGACAGCACCGCGGCGGCCACCAGCGCAGCGTCCTTGATGCGCACGCCGTGGTGCACCTCGTAGCGCTCATTGAGGCCGCGCAGGATGGAAATGGTGTCCTCGACCGTTGGCTGATCCACGACCACGGGCTGGAAGCGGCGCTCCAGCGCGGCGTCTTTTTCGATGTGCTGGCGGTACTCGTCGAGCGTGGTGGCGCCGATGCAGTGCAGCTCGCCGCGCGCCAGCATCGGTTTAAGCAGGTTGCCGGCGTCCATCGAGCCTTCCGCCTTCCCCGCCCCGACCACGGTGTGCAGCTCATCGATGAACAGCACCACCTCGCCCGCCGAATCCTGCACTTCTTTGAGGACCGCCTTAAGCCGCTCTTCGAATTCGCCCCGATATTTCGCGCCGGCGATCAGCGCGCCCATATCGAGCGCCACGATGCGCTTGTTCTTGAGGCCTTCCGGCACGTCGCCGCGCACGATCCGCAGCGCCAACCCCTCAACGATGGCCGTCTTGCCCACGCCCGGCTCGCCGATCAGCACCGGGTTGTTCTTGGTGCGGCGCGACAGCACCTGAATGACGCGCCGAATTTCCTCGTCGCGGCCGATCACCGGATCCAGCTTTCCCTGCGAGGCCAGGCGCGTGAGATCGCGGCCGTACCGTTCCAGCGCTTCGTAAGTGGCTTCTGGGTTTGGCGAGGTCACCCGCTGGCTGCCGCGCACTTCGCGCAGCGCCTGCATCAGCCGCTCACGCGTGAGGCCAAGCTCTTTCAGCAGGCGGCCTGCCGCGCCGCGGTCGTCGAGCGCCGCCAGCACCACGTGTTCCACCGATATGTATTCGTCCTTCAGCTTGCGGGCTTCGTCTTCGGCATGCGCCAGCAGCTTGTTGAGGCGTGGCGTGACGTAGACCTGGCCGGGAGCGCCGGCCGGTCCGGACACCTTGGGCATCCGGTCAAGCTCCGCCTCCAGCCGTTGGGCAAGCGTTTCCGGGTTGACGTCCGCCTTCTGCAGAATCGACGGCGCCAGGCCGCCCTGCTGAGCCATCAGCGCCGCCAACAGGTGCTCCACGTCGATCTGCTGGTGGCTGTAACGCGCGGCCGTGCTCTCCGCCGCACGGATGGCCTCTTGCAGCTTTTCGGTAAAGCGGTTGATGTCCATATTCAATTATCTACATTAGATATATGGTGGGTCGTGGCGCGCAAGCGCGTACGGCGGCCGATGAGATGTTTCGCACTCATCGCGACGCGGGCGGCCTGCGGCCCCTCTCAGGGGTTCCAAAGGCTGGCGGCGTCGAGCTGGGAGACGCCATCGCAACCACTGGCGGTGTGTCGGACCGGGGCTCCGCAGGACGAGACGCAACGCTGAACCACGAGATTCGAATCGCGGGCGAGAATTCCGCCTGGCCGGAAGTCTCAAATCGGATTGACACCACGCGATCCGACGGGCTATCTGACGGTTGCCCGAAATACGGCAGTGTCTCGCCCAAATTCTCCGGCAACCGGCCAACGAAGGCGCCGTCTACAAGATTCGCGCGCGTGACCCGCCATCGGGATTGCTTCCCCGAAACATGATTCGCCGTGAGGTAAATAGGGGAGTTGCGAAAGAGGATGCCGCGCAGCGACCCCCAAACGGTTTTGTCGATCTCAGCCCTCATCATCACGAACTGCGCAGGGTCCAATTCAGGAACCGAGATGTCGCGGTGCCACGCGGCGGTAACCGAGCCTGCCTCCGATGGCGCCAGGTTGCGGGAGGTGTCGCGCCGCTGCAACACCAGCAGGTCCGGGCGCGCCAGCTCGACGTCATAGTGGTCGAAAAGAGCGCGCCAGGACGCCGGATCGTCCAGAAGCGGATTCCTGCCGTCGATCGCCTCCCATTGCATGATGATGTGATCGGCGCTTGCCGGGCTCAACAGATGGCGCGCATTGAGCTCGTCCAGCTCCGGCATGTACGCCGAATAGGACTGGAAGACCGGCCGGGGACACCAGCGCCACCCGTTTGCCGGTACAATATCGATCTCATTTGGAACATCGTCCACCGTCCCGCCGCCCACCATGCCGGCAATTGCCGGATCCAGCCGCATCTTCTCCAGCCTTTTCCGGGTTTGCGCGCCCACACGGCCCCAGGTTGCCGAGTAATGCCAGTTAGCCGAGAGATTCTCCTCGGCGTCCTGAAGAAGGGCGCGGCGTTCCGGAAGCGCACCTTGACCGGGGAATGCCGCCACGAACAGACTCACGCCCAGCACGAAACTGCCTGCTACGTAAGTAACCAACAGCAGTCGATCGCGAGCCGTCTTAGTGCAGACCAGGAGAAACAAGCCCGCCACTGCGAGCTTAACGTGCAGGAGACTCACATGATGTGGATCCTGGCGAACCATGCCGTTCTTGAACGCAAAAAAGCTCAACAGTGCGGCGGGTAAAAGTCCGAGCACGAGGGCGCCCGGGCGCTCGGCAAGCAGCGGGACGATCACACACAGCGTCACGACGCCGAATATCGCCAGAATGGCTTGATACATCGGTCCGGCTTCCCCCATCGCTTCGGAGTACCCCAGCACAATATGTGTGGTGCGCGTCACAAAATCCCAGAGGCTCGAAACATTCCGCTCCACAATCGTGAATCCAAGTACAAAAGCCAGGGGAGGCACTAACACAAACATCCGCACTTTGTGCAGCGCCCTTCGTTTGTCCTGGCCGATTAAAAACAACAGGCTTAACAGAGCGTAATAAACCGCGCACGCCCCAATTCCTTCGCTCGCCTTGAACAGTGGGATAAGGCCGGCAGTAACCCCCGCAATCACCAGATAGACGCTATGGGCGTCGGCCTCGACAACGAGTAATGCGACGATCCCGATCGCGACACCGAGGAACGATAGCTGCAGCCTTTCGAATGGAAGGTCAGTGAATAACATCGCGCCGGAGAGAGTGATCCAACTTACCAGAACAATCAAGCGATGGCCAAGAGCCCGCCAAATCAAGAACAGCCCGAACAAAAAGTAGGCATACATGGCCCAAATGAATCCGAATGCGGGTAAAGGTGCGACTAAGTCGGTAACCGGATAGAATAGGTAACCTAGTGGGCCGAAGGTAAAGACCACATCTTTGCCAAAAACAAAGTTATCAACATGCGCTAAATTGAGCGCATAGGCCCAGCTCGAATCCAGACTAGTACCAAGTATCTGAGGCGGCAGCGGAATCACCGCCAGAGCTATCCAAAGGTACATAAGAACAAAAATCCATGGAACAATCGGCCGCAACATGACGATTCGGTTTTGCAAGGCTGAGACGCTCCACTTCCGGCTGAACGACGATCCGTCCATAAGACTGGAGTTATTACCTCCCAAAGGAATAGTAATCTAAATCATAGGTGCCTGGCGCCGTGCTCAGCCAACGCCCCTCATCGCAGCTTTTTCGATCGCCACCCTTTGTCGCGCCGGCATTGGCAGTGTTCCGGGCCTGCGGTCGCCTCCGCTCCGCGCGGCCGGCAGAGTGCCTGTCGATCCAGCGGCAGGGGCGGTTCCGCCCCTTTGACGGCGGCTGGTACGATACCGGCCTTCCCATTTTGCGAACAATCGCTTACCATGATTGCCATGAAGAGAGACTTAGCATTTCATTGTCTTTTACTAATGGTTTTGCTGATCGCGGCCACCGCCAGCGCCTCTCTCGGCACGGCGCAAGCCCCGGCCGGCAAGGCGGCCTTCAACGGGCAGGCGATCTTCGACGATTACTGCGCCGTGTGTCACGGGCGGGACGCCAAGGGCGACGGCCCCGCCGCGCGGGCCCTCAAGACCCCGCCTCTCGATCTGACACAGATCAGCCACGATCATTCCGGTAAATTCCCCGAGGCGGAGATCAGGAAAATCATCCTCGGCCTGGATATGATGCCGTCGCATGGCACAGAAGCGATGCCCATCTGGGGAAAAGTCTTCACCAAGATCGGCGATCCGAGCACCGTCGGGCAGCGCGTCGACGCCCTGCTGATCTACCTTCGCCAGATCCAGGCGAAGTAGAAGGCGTGGCCGGCCCTGGGGCAGATCATTCCCGGCCTAATCATATCCCCACGCCCTCGGAAAAGTGGAAACTCCAGGCGTCTGCCGGCCTGCCGCCCAACGCCGCAAAAGGCGCCGGGATGTCTCGTTAATTGTCATCCTGTACTAACCTGTAATTTGATCCCCGATCGCCCTCTGTTCACCGCCACGACGTTCGACCCCTGGTGGTTCCGCTGGCGTCCCACCGTCCACTACCTGATGCAGACAGAAGCACACGTCTACGCGCTGGCCATCGGCGCCTGCGTGTTGTTGACGTTCTTTCCGTTCATGACCGTCATGATCTCTTTGTGCCGCGACGTCCTGCATTGGCCGGCCGCCGTCAGCGCGATCTACCTTGCCGTTCGCGACGTCTTTCCGGGCAAAGCAGGCGACCTGCTCGTTCAGAACCTGCTGTCCTGGGAGGTGCCGCCTGCCAGGGTCACCTCCGTTTTTATCCTGCTGATCACCTCGAATGGCATTTTCGAGCCGCTCGAAGTGGCGTTCAACCGCGCCTGGGGTGTTAAGAAAAACCGCAGCTACTGGAAAAACCAGCTCATCAGTCTCGGCATGGTTTTCGCTTGCGGCGCGCTCGTCCTGCTGCCGCTCACCTTCACCGCCTACAGCCGCGAGTGGGTCGCGTCCTGGGCCGGCAAAGGCGCACTGGCCGCTTGGTTTACTTTGCTGCTGTTCAAGGCCGCCGCCGTGCCGGTATCCATTCTCATGCTCTTCCTGATTTATTGGCTCGTGCCCAACTGCAAGGTCGACCCCCGGCGGGTGGTGCCAGTTGCCATCTGGGTCGGCCTGACTCTGGAGTTATTCAAGTACCTGAACATCCTCGCGAGCCCCTTGCTGGCGGAGAAGCTGAATCGCGAGTTTCACATGTTTCAATACTCCGTGACCCTCCTGATGGGAAGCTTCGTCGCCTCCCTGATCGTGCTGGCCGGCGCCGAATTCGCCGCCCGCGGCGGCCGCGACGCCGACGGCAACTGGCCGTGAGGGCCTCGCCTGCGCCGCCGGCCGTGGGAACCTTTCACCCACACAGGGCTTCGGCAGCTCCGTTCCAAGCCTCAAAAGTCCAAATGTGCGCCAAATCGCCCAGTCCAACTGGGGCTTTGGGGCAAGCCGCATCTCGCGCCCGGGTGATTTCAGCTCATCTTGGCTGAATTTATCCACATTGCGTGAATTTAATCCACAAAAGCGTATTCCGTGTCCACATTCCCATAGATAGCTAAAGTGTTCTGCCATAACGAGATGACTGAATCCTGGCACCGCCGGGTGCCCGATTTCGGGAGATTCGTCTTAGTCCGTCGGTAGCCAGTGATTTGTCTTTCAAAGAGATTAAGCTCAGGCTATATTTGGTAATACGCGTGCGGACAATAGCCCCACCACGAGTGTTGGAACGTACGGCAAGATCGGAGTGTGTTTCTCAGCCAACCGGGGAAAAACACGCCCGAGCTTCTCAACTTTCAAATTGGGAGACGATATGAGCAATCTCAAAAGATTTCGAGGATCGTTCGCGATCATTTTCGGCCTGATGCTGGCTGCCCTGATGCTTTGGGGCCAAGTGGAGACGGGCCAGATCAGCGGAACGGTTCAGGACGCTACCGGCGCCGTTGTACCCAACGTGACGGTCACGGCCAAGGGTGTCACGACCGGCACGATGCGCTCAACGGTGACGAACACTGCCGGCGTATACGTGCTTCCGAACCTTCACCCCGGCGATTGGGAGGTCACCCTTTCCGCCAGCGGCTTCTCCACCCAGAAGAAGCGCGTGACGGTAGACGTCGGCGCTGCGGTGACCATGGACGCCAAGATGGAAGTGGGCCAGACCAGCACTACCGTGGAAGTGAACGCCGGCGCGGTGCAGGTGAACACCGAATCGCAGATGGTCAGCAATACCATCAGCACCCAGCAAGTGACGGAGTTGCCCTCCTTGACCCGCAACCCGTACGATTTCGTGGCCACCGTGCCAAATGTGACGTCCGATGTGCAAAGCGGCCGCGGCGTGGGTTACGCGGTCAACGGCATGCGTTCGTCCAGCACCAACGTGATGCTTGATGGCGTCGCCAACAACGACGATTTCACGGCAACCGTGGGACAGCAGGTTCCCCTCGATTCGGTACAGGAATATCAGGTTGTGACTAGCGACTTCAGTGCGGAATACGGGCGCGCCTCCGGCGGCGTGGTCAACGTGATGACCAAAAGCGGCACCAACGATTTCCATGGTTCGGCTTACGAGTTCAACCGGGTTTCGGCGCTGGCCTCCAACAGCTTCTTCAACAATGCCAACGACCTGCCCCAGGGCATTTACACCCGCAACAACTTCGGCTACTCGGTTGGCGGGCCAGTCAAGAAGAACAAGCTGTTCTTCTTCCAGAACACGGAGTGGACGCGCATTCGCAGTTATGCCAACGAAGTGGCGAATGTTCCGACGCCGCAGTTGATTGCTGCCTCCAATGCCAACACGCAGGCGTTCTTCAGCACCTATGGCAAGTTGCGCAGCAACCTGACAACCCTCGCCACTTTCACCAAGGCGCAGGTTTCCAGCGTTTGCAATGGCGGCTCGGCAACCGGCCCGTGCGCCGGGCTCCCCGCGAGCACGCCGATGTTCAATGAGGTTACTTACCAGACCCCGGCCGATTCGGGCGGTGGATCCCCGCAGAACACCTATGACATCGTGGGCAACGTGGATTATAACCTCAGTGAAAAAACGCAGATGTCGTTCAAGTACGCCCTCTACAACGAGGACGATTTCCCCGGCACCGTCAACACCAGCCCTTATCAGGGCTATGAAACGGGCCAGACCAACGTGGACAACCATGCCACCTTCTCGCTGACGCACACATTTTCGCCCAGCCTGGTCAGCCAGACGCGTTTGAGCTTTAACCGACTGAACAATCTGCAGCCGCTGGGCACGGTGCCGCCAACCCCAACGCTCTATATGAACGCCAGCGGCCCTGTGGCTTTAAATGGCGAGTACATTTCCTTCCCCGGCTACAGCGAGTACACGCCGGGCAACGCGATTCCTTTTGGCGGCCCGCAGAATTTCGGCGTTCTCTCCCAAGACGTGACCAAGGTCCGCGGCCGGCACAATATCCGCTTCGGCGGCATGATCAACTACGAGCAAGACAACCGCACCTTCGGCGCTTACGAAGAAGCGGTTGAAGCCTTGGGAAGCAACACCGGCAACGCGATGGACAACTTCCTCAACGGCCAGTTGCACGAGTTCGAAGCAGCGGTCAATCCGCAGGGCAAGTACCCCGGCGGGACGGTGAACTTGCCGGTGGGGCCGCCGAACTTCTCCCGCAGCAACCGCTACAACGAGTTTGCGCTCTACGGGCAGGACAACTTCAAAGTGACTTCGCGCTTGAGCATCAACTACGGCTTGCGTTGGGAATACTTCGGCGTGCAGCACGACAAGGATGCCGCGCTGGATTCGAACATCGTGTTTACCGGGCCCTACAGCCTCAGCAATCTGCCGCAATTGATCCACACCGCGGTGGTCGATCCGACGCCCACCAACCCGAACGGCGGCCTGTGGAATAAGGACTATAAGGACTTCTCTCCGCGCGTCGGCTTTGCTTACGCACTTACCGCCGACGGCAAGACCAGCCTGCGCGGCGGCTATGGCATCGGTTACGAGCGGAACTTCGGCAACGTGACCTTCAACGTCATCCAGAACCCGCCGGCCTACGCGGTGTTGGCGCTGATCGCGGGCACCGACCTGCCGACCATTCCGATCAATGTGAACAACGCCGGCCCGCTGGCCGGCAACACCGGCAGCAAGCTACTGCCGGGCGTCAGCCTCCGCGGAGTGGACCCGAACATCAAGGAAGCCTACGCGCATACGATGAGCCTCACCCTGGAACGGCAGGTTACCAACAACGTGCTGGCCAGCCTGGGTTATTCCGGCTCGCGCGGTGAGCGGCTTTACGATATCTCTCATACCAACGACGCCGGCTACGGCAACGAGTACCTCGGCGTCCCCTGCACGCCGGGCACTAACGGCAACCCGGGAACCTGCACCGCCAAACTGAACACGCAGTACTCCGCCATCAACCTGCGCGGCGGCAACGGCAATTCCGCTTACAACTCGATGATCGGGCAGTTGACGTATCGGGACGTCGGGCATACCGGTTTGACTCTGCAAGCCAACTACACCTGGTCTCACGCCATGGACGACCTGAGCAGCGCCTTCAGCGACGGCGTTCAGGCCGATTATCAGTTGGGTTACATGGATATTCTCCACCCCATGCTCGACTACGGCAACTCCGATTTCGATGCCACGCAACGGGTATCGATCTCCGCCGTTTGGGCGATTCCGGTGGCTAAGGGGAGCTCGCTGCGCGACAAGATTTTGGGCGGCTGGGAACTGGCGCCCATCTTCACCGCGAGTACCGGCAACCCGTTCACGATTTACGACTGCACCAACGCATACAGCTATTGCCCGCGCGCGCAGCAGGTCAGCGCAACGCCGCCGATGGGTGTCACCAACATGCCCAACCCTGGGGTGCCCGACAATTACGAGTACTACCAGTTCACCAATTTTGCCACCGGCCCGTTGTCGTATTACAACCCCAAACTCGGCATCAGCGATGACGGTCCGTGGCCGAATAATATGATCGGCCGCAACACCTTCCGTACGCCGGGCACCTGGAACCTCAATCTTGGTTTCTACAAGAACACCAGGCTGACCGAGAAAACCCAGCTCCAGCTTCGCCTGGAGCTCTACAATGCGTTCAACCACGCCAACTTCATCGTCAACGACCCGGACGCCGAAGTGGAGGGTCCCTTCGTGGACGGTTATTTCAACGGCAACCGAAACCTCCAGCTCGGCGCCAAGTTTAATTTCTAAACAACTCGCTTTGGAGCTGGCAGGCCACTTCGCCTGCCCAGCTTAACCCGCAGTATCGGGGGAGCCTTCGGGCTCCCCTTTTTTTGTGCCAGAGCCGCCCAACTCCTACTCGGCCGCTGTAGCAGTTGGCAGGCGAAAGCGCCTGCCTCACTCGACTGAGAATTCACCGCGCCGCGGGCCACTAATCCTTGTTCGGCATGAAACACAATTGTGCGTGGCTCATGTTGGCTTGGGCATCGGTCTTGCCGGCGGCTGACGTTCCGGCCTACACCGTCCAAACCGTGGCCGGCAGCTCGTTCATGGGCGATGGCGGCCCGGCCACTGCGGCGCAGATCGGCTCCATTCAGGGCGTGGCGCTGGATGGGAAAGGCAATCTGTACCTGTCCGATACCGACAACAATCGCGTCCGCAAAGTAGACGCCGCTGGGATCATCACGACCTTCGCCGGCACCGGCGCCGCCGGCTTCAGCGGCGATGGCGGCCCAGCCAACGCGGCCCAACTCAACCTTCCTTACGGTCTGGCGGTAGATGCCGCCGGATACGTGTATATTGCCGACCTGGGCAACAACCGCGTGCGCAGGGTCGGCCCCGATGGCACCATCGCCACCATCGCCGGCACGGGCGTGAAGGGCTACTCGGGCGACGGCGGCCCGGCCAACGCGGCGCAGCTTTTCACGCCGCGCAACGTGGCCGTCACTGCGGCCGGCAACCTCTATATTGCCGAGTTCGAAGGACACCGCGTGCGCCAGGTGACGCCCGCCGGCGTGATCGCCACCGTGGCGGGCACCGGCGTGGCCGGCCTGGGCGGCGATGGCGGCCCCGCTGCCTTGGCCCAGCTCAACTTTCCGGCCGGGCTGGCGGTGGACCGCACCGGCGCTCTGTGGATCGCCGACTCCGGCAACAACCGCGTGCGAAAAATTCTGCCGGGCGGCGTCATCTCCACGGTTCTGGGCGCGAGCGCTTCCACGGCGCTGGCGACGCCGATCGCCGTCGCGGTGGATCAGTCGCTTACCGTCTACGTAGCCGATTCGAGCGCGCTGGTTCGCTCCTTCACCGCTGCGGGCGTCTGGTCGAATTTCGCCGGCACGGGTGCGCCGGGATATTCGGGCGATGGCGGCCCGGCGGCCATGGCCGAACTTGCGGCGCCACACGATCTGGCAGTCGGCCTGGCCGGCGACGTCTTCATCGCTGACGGCGCCCGCGTGCGCGAAGTGAATGCAACCGGCCTTATCTCGACCGCAGCGGGCGACGGATACCTGTTCGCCGTAGGCGACGGCACGCCCGCCACCAGCGCGATTCTTTACCGGCCTTCCGCCGTGGCGCTCGATGCAGCGGGCGAACTCTTCATCGCCGACACCGGAACCGAGCGCGTGCGGGTGGTGGTCTCCGCCGGTCTCATCCAGACCCTGGCCGGCAACGGAACGGCCGGCTATAACGCCGATGGAGTGCCGGCCACCGCGGCAGAGCTCAATGTGCCGACGGGCCTCGCCATGGATCCGTCGGGCAACCTGTTTCTGGCCGACACCAACAACCAGCGGGTGCGCGCGATTTCGGCCGGAGTGATCTCCACGTTCGCCGGAACGGGCGTGGCGGGCACTGGGCAAGAAGGCCTGGCGCCGGCGCTGATGCCGCTACGCGGCCCGCACGGCGTGTGCGCCGGGCGCGACGGCTCCATCTACATCGTCGACACGGACAATAACCGCGTGCTGGTGGCGCCGCCGGGGGGCATGGTGACGGCCTTCGCCGGCAACGGCAGCCCGGGAGACGCGGGCGATGGCGAACCCGCGCGGCTGGCGCAACTCAATCTGCCCGGCGCTTGCGCGCTGGACGACGTGGGCGATGTCTTCATCGCCGATACCTTCAGCCATCGCATCCGCGAGGTGACCCCGGCCGGCGTCATCGCGACCGTGGCGGGCACCGGCACGGCGGGCTACTCGGGCGACGAGAGCGCCGCCACCGCAGCCACTCTCTTCGCGCCTGCCGGCGTCGTGGTGGATGACAGCGGAGACATCTTCATCGCCGATACCGGCAATCACGCCATCCGCCTGGTAACGCCGGACGGCATCATCCACACTATCGCCGGACAAGGCACGGCCGGCTTCTCCGGCGATGGCGGCGAAGCTAGCGCCGCCTTCCTCAGCTCGCCTTCCGGCCTGCTGCTCGATGGCGCGGGCGACCTGTACTTTGCCGACACCGGCAACAACCGCGTGCGGCGCCTGGTGCCGGAGACCGGCACCGTCACGGTTGGTCCGGCCCCGGCGGGCTCGGTGTTGGCCCTGGTCAACGCCGCCAGCCAGGCCCAGGGACCGGTAGCGCCCGGCGAGATCGTCACCCTCTACGGCACCGGCATCGGCCCCGCATCCGGCGTGTCTGGATCCTTCGATGCGTCTGGGGCGATCGGCAGCCTGCTGGCGGGCGTGGAAGTGCGCTTCGACGGCGTGCCCGCGCCGCTGTTCTACGCCCAGGCTTCGCAGATCAATGCGCAGGTGCCTTACACCGTCGCCGGCGAGAGCTTCACCCAAGCCGAGGTGTATTACCAAGGGCAGTTGGTGGGAGCGGTGAGCGTCCCGGTGGCGCCCTCGGCCCCGGCGCTGTTTGCGGCGGCTCTCAATCAGGATGGCAGCGTCAACTCGTCGTCCGCACCCGCCGCCCGCGGCACCGTGGTGACCTTCTTCGGCACCGGGGAAGGGCTCACCAACGGAGCCAATATCGCCGGCCAGGCCGCCGCGGCGCCGTACCCAATTCCCATTCTGCCGGTGACGCTGATGGTGGACGGAATCGGCGCGCAGCTTTTTTACGCGGGCGAGGCGCCGACGTTCGCCGGCTTGCTGCAGGTCAACGCCGTCATGCCCGGCGGTTTCGTCCCCTCCGGGCTGGTGGCCGTGCAGTTGGTGGTGGGAGTGGCGACGTCGCCACCGATCACCGTGTGGCTCCAGTAGGAGCGCCCCGCGAACCGGCGCTGCGGTTCCGGCCGGCGGTTACCGAGATTCCCGAGGCAAGAGTCTGGCTCAGGCGCACCGAATCCGCGCGCTCGCCAATTCGGATCCGCAGGGAGGCGTTGCGCGCTCCGGTCTCCACCGTCAGCGCCACGCCCGGCTGCAATCCGAGACGCGTCATTTCACGCAAAGCGGCGGGGTCGCGGTCCGACACGCTGCTGATGACGGCCGGAATTCCGCATGCCCATTTGGAGAGCAACACCTCGCTCCGGGCCGGAAGCGCGCCGCTCCGCTCGGGAATCGGGTGTCCGTGCGGGTCCGTTTCCGGGTCACCCAATTTCGCCGCGATGCGATCCTCCAGCCGCTCGGAAATGAAATGCTCGAGCCTCTCCGCCTCGTCGTGGACCTCGTCCCACGAATAGTCGAGGAAGTCGTGCAGGAAACGCTCGAGCAAACGGTGATGGCGCAAAACCTCCAAGGCGCGCATCCTCCCCGCCGGCGCTAAGCGCACGCCGCGGTGCTTCTCGTATCTCACCAACTGCGGCTTTTGCGCAGCCAGTTTTTGCAGCATGCCGGTGACAGAAGCCGCGCGAACGCCAAGGTGCCGGGCGAGGGCGTTGCCGGTCACCCGATCTTCTTCGGCGCCCCCCAACTCCAGGATCGCTTTCAGATAGTCGTCGACCGACTCCGTGTGGGACGGCCCATGGCTTCTAGGTGTCACTAAATCCAAGCGTACTCTCTTCGCCGCATGCGCGCAATTGGCTCCGGCTGCCGGGTGAAGCATGAAGTAGCGTGCCGGACGACCACGGATCGCACCGGGTCACCCCCAGGCCGCTCACCCAGACTCACCGGGCGGCTTGACGAAGCTGGAATCGTGCTTTACACTTTTAGGTATGCCTAAATCTGGGAGATACCGCTGCACGATTCCGTTACCGCTCGCCGCATTCCTGGTTTCGACATATGCGCTGCCGGTTACGCTTATGGCCCAGGGCGAGACCACCAGCGCGATTGTGGGTTCGGTTTCCGATCCGACCGGCGGAGCGATCCCGGGCGCCACCGTGACCGTCACCAATCTCGCGAATAGCCTCGCACGGTCGGTGAAAACGGACGGTTCCGGGCGTTTCAGCTTTCCGCAACTCCAGCCGGGCACGTATTCGGTAAAGGCCGAAGCGGACCGTTTCGCGACCCAGCAGAATAACTCTGTGTCCGCGGAGCTTGGGCAAAAACAAACCGTCGATTTCAAGCTCGGGATCGCATCCGCCAGCGAAACGGTTCTCGTCACCGAGCAGGCGCCGCTGATCAATCCGGAGAACCCCAACACCTCGACCAGCCTGACGGCACGGTCCATCGAAGATCTTCCGAATCCGGGGGGCGACATGACTTATCCGCTGCAGTTTGCCGCCGGCGCTCTCATCAACACGGCCGGCAGCGGCAACGATTTCGTGGGCGGCACAAACGGTTATGGCAACGTGCAGTTCAATGGACTGCCGTCTCTATCCAACGGCTATATCGTCGATGGCCTGGAGACCAACGACCCGCTGACCAATCTGAATAGCGGTCTGTCGACCAATCTCGTGCTGGGGCTGAATTCCATCGCGGAGGTAACAGTCAATACAGTTTCCTACTCAGTCGATCAAGGCAGGTACGGCGCCTCGCAGGTCAACTATGTCACCAAATCCGGCACCAATCGGTTTCACGGCAACCTGTACGAGCTGTGGAACGGCTCGAGGTTCAATGCGGCGGATTTCTTCACCAACGCCACCGCCGGCAATCATCAGCCGCGCTCCACGGTGAATCATTTTGGTGGCAGCTTGGGAGGTCCGATCCTGCGCGACAAGCTGTTCTTCTTCTTCGATTCCGAATGGGTGCGAGTCGCGCTGCCGATCGTCACCGCCACTACCGTGCCGACGCCGGCGTTTCAGAACTATGTTTTGCAGCAATTGCCGCGCGGCGGCGTCGACTCCGTCACCGGTTCCACTTATCAGCCAGCGCCGCAACTGGTGCCCTTCTACCAGAAGCTTTTTTCCTTGTACGGCAATACGGCGGGAACGCCGCTCGCGGTTCTCGGCTGTCCGTTCAACAGCGTCGGGACTGCCGCGGGCGGCTACCCGCCCAATGGGAACGGTTGCGCGAACCGCCAGAGCGTTTCCCATTCCAGCGACGATCGTGAGCAGGTGCAAACCGCCCGCATCGATTACAACATCGATCCCGGCAACATTACCTGGTTCCGGCTTCAGTCCGACACCGGACTTCAAGCCGCTTACACGGATCCCATCAATTCTCTGTTCGACGCCGTGTCTCCACAGCCGCTTTACTCGTTCGCATCGGGCTACACGCACGTGTTCTCCGGCCATCTGGTCAACTACTTCAACCCGGCGTTCTCGTGGTATGAGAGCCTGTTCGGGCCGGCCGATTTTCAGAAAACGCTGGCGGCGCTGCCCATCGTCCTCCAGGGCAGCGGAGCCAATGCGCCCTTCACCACGCTCGGAGGGCTCGACAACACCTGGGTGCAGGGCCGGCGCGCCTCCCGCTTCTTCATCAACGACAATCTCGCCTGGACCGTCGGCTCGCATGAATTCCGGTTCGGGACCAACAGCCGGATTTTCCGCCTGAACGATTATGATTTCGGCGAGGGTGTGGTTCCGCTGGTTAGGTATAACACGCTGCCGCAATTCATCTACGGCGTGGCATCGACGGCCTCGGAAACGTTCCCTCAGGCCGATTCGCAGCCCTTCAACTTCCTCAATCTGGATTTCTATGCGCAGGACACGTGGAGGCTAAGCCACACCGTGACCTGGACCTTCGGCGTCCGTGATACCTACAATTCCAATCCCGAGAATCCGCACGGTGCCGTGGCGCGCCTTGCCGGCTCGTTCGATTCCATTTCGCACGACGTGAATCAACCGCTGAACCAAGTCATCCGGGCCGGCCAGGGCACGATTTTCGCCGCTACGCCCGCCGCGATCCTCCAGCCCAGAACCGCTATTGCCTGGCAGATGGCGCCGGCGACGGTACTGCGCAGCGGGTTTGGTTTGTTCAGCGACATCCTGCCGGGCAGCGTGGTCGATCTCGTAGGCACGAATCCTCCCTACTCGACGACCTTCCAGGGGGGCCTGTTGGGCACTGTGGGAGGGGCGGCGATTGCGCCCGGAGTCCCGAACAGCGCGATCGATGCGACCGCGTCGGCGAATCTCGAATTCAATTCGGGCTTCGCCCAAGGCCGGCTTTCCTGTGCGTCGGGGCTCGCGAATCCCAATGCCTGTCTGCCGCCGGTTTCGATCACCGCTGTGCCCGATGGCAAGCTGCACGCGCCCTATTTCATCGAGTGGAGCCTCGCGCTCGAGCACCAGGTCGGTAACGCGCTCAATCTCCGCGCTCAGTACGTGGGCACACGCGCGGTGAATCAGCCTTATGAGACCGAGGTTAACGGGTATCAGACGGTCTGCGACGGCTGCTTCGCGCCGTTCCCGTACGGGCAGCCGGAAGATCCGCGCTTCGGGCCGGTCACGCAATTAAACACCGGCGCCAATAGCCACTACAACGGCCTGCAGTTGACGGTTGACAAGCGGCTTGGTCATGGCATCCAGCTTCAGACGAACTACACTTGGAGCCGCTGCATGGACACGGTTTCGAACGGCGGATTCCTGCCCTTCGCTGCCGGCGCCATTCTTTCGCCGCTGCCGGGCGAGCTGGGCCGCCAATACGGCCCATGCGACTACGACGTGCGGCAAAACCTGACCTCCCAGTATGTTTATCAGTTGCCGCTCAAATTCCGCAACCGCCTGCTGGCCAGGGCGCTGAACGGCTGGCAGGTATCGGGTACCGTGCTCTGGCATAGCGGTCTGCCGTTTTCGGTTCTGAGCGCGCCGTATACGGCCAACGGAAACGGCATCGTGCAAGGCAGCGGCCCGCAATACGCCAGCGTGATCCCCGGCGTGCCGCTGTACGAACACAAGCCGATCCCCGGCGTCACGCAGCCTGGAACCATCCAATGGCTCAATCCGGACGCGTTTGTTTCGGTTGTCGATCCGAGCACCGGGGCCTGCACCGGCGGCAACAGCCCGCAGAACTGCCAGTTCGGCAATTTGGGCCGGAACGCCTTGCGGGGTCCGAATTTCTTCTGGAGCGATGTGTATCTGACCAAATGGTTCCCAGTAACCGAGCATGTGAAGCTGCGCATCGATGGTCAATTCTTCAACGTGCTCAATCATCCGAATTTTGGCCTTCCCGTTTTGGGCTACGCGGGTATTCCAGGAAAGCCTTCCACCCAGACGGGATTCGGCGCGCTCAGCTACCCGACTTCCCCGCCTACCGGGCTGCTCGGCGTTGGCTTGGGCGGCGACAGTTCCCCGAGAATGATTGCCTTTCAGGCACGGCTGGAGTTTTGAGGCCGAGTTCGAGTGAGTCAGTTAGTGAGTGAGTCAGCGGAAGCGCCAGAGCTCATACCGATTCCATTCCCCCGAGCCCCAGGCCCACATCAGATCGCCATAGAAGTTTGAGTACAGCCCCGCACCATCCTTTCGGCTCATGGTGCGTCCACACGGACCGCCGACGACGAAGGTCTCGACCAGGACGGCCGGCGGTAAGCTCTTCATGGTCCCCACATATCCTTCCAATTCGCCTCTCGCCAGGTAATCCCCTGACGCGGGCGTCTCATCCTCGTGGATGTGCCGGGCTCCGGCCTGCAAGGCGTACCATTGGAATCCCCACATGCTGGCGAACCAGACGTGGTGGCCTTGGGCGACTTGTGGCACTATCAGCCGCTTCACCGCTTCCCGGCCCATATTCGCAAATGCGTAGTCGGCATGAAGCACCAGGCCGCTGAAAGCGACGGCAGCGCCCACGATTCCGCACAGGAATGCCTTTTTCCAGCGGCGAGCCTCCAGCCGGCTGGCAATCAGCAAGGCGGCAGCGGGCGCGCAAGCGGTCAGATACTTGACGGGGAAATGCAGGTAGACGACGTTCACCAACGGCAGCAGAATCCAGAGTCCGCACGCGACCCATCTACGGTCATGGGTTCCCCACGCGTAGCCGAGAAAGTCAATCAGCGCGAGCAAGCCTGCGGCTGAAATCAGCGTTACCCATATCACGTGGGCCGGGCCGGTCCAGCTCTTCCAAATCGCGAAGGCGGCAAGCGCCGAAATCAAAAGGAGAAGCAACTTCACGCGCCGATTCGCTAATAGAATCCACGCCAGACCCAAAGGCATGGCAAGCATCCAATCGATCAGATAGGAGCGGAGATTCCGGTAGGTGTTTTCCGGCTCGATATACATATGGTGCGGCAACACGCCCCCGCTTCCCGGTTCCATCGTCAGCAGGTTTACCGCGATCATCACCAGCACCGCGCCTCCGAGAGGCCACCACAGCCGCTTCGGCAAAGCGAACCAACTGCGCAGGTCGAAGATGCGAACGTCGTCGCGCAACAGCAAGGCGGCGATCGGCAACAACAAGACCAGATGCACCCGGGCAAACGGGGCGAGGCCGAGCGCTACCGCACAGGTGAGGCCATCGAAGAACTTTTGGTTTTGCTTCCAGGCCATCGCGCGCTCGATGCCGATCACACCCAGCGCCATGGCCAGTACATCGGGCATGGCGGTGCTCGCCATCGCCAGCACGGGAGGCGTCGTAGCGAAGATCAGGCCCGCAGCAACAGCGGCAAACGAACTGCAGCCGAATCGGAATGCCAGCGAAACCGTCGCCAAAATCGCAAGCCACAGGAAAGCAATCTGCAACGAGTGGGCGAACCACTCATGGCTTCCGAATCTGACCACGGGCACCAGCAAATACGGCAACAGCGCGTTGTTCGGCACAATCTCGGCGGCGCGGGTGGGGACAGTGCTCATCCAGCAGATTTCTACCGCTTGCGGATGCAAGGGCGTCTTGAGGATCTGCTGAGCTTCCTGAAGAAAGATGGTGTCGTCGATGGTAAAGGCCTTGTCGAGGTACGGTAGAAGGCAAGCGGCGGCGAGCAGAAGCGCAGGTGAGGCGCAAAGAAACACCCGCGAGCGTAATCTGTCAGCCAATACCGGTGCAGTCAATGTATTGTTCCAACGCTGACGGCGGTCCTTCCCGCTAGCCCGCCGCAAAGGCGGCTGAAAGCTTCTCCCAGCTCGTTTCAAGCGCCTCCGGAACCACGCGGGTTTCGCCGGCAGTGGTGATGAAGCTGGTGTCGCCGATCCAGCGCGGCAGCACGTGCATGTGCGCGTGAGCGGCAATGCCGGCGCCGGCGCTCTGGCCCAGGTTCATGCCGAGGTTCCATCCGTCCGGGCGATAGACGGCGCGCAGGTGCTTCACCGCGTCGCGCGCCAGGTTCATCATTTCAGCCAACGCGGGCTCGGGCAGGTCTTCGATGGTGGCGACATGCGCGAAGGGCACCACCATGACATGGCCGCTGGTGTAAGGGAAGCGGTTGAGGATGACGAAATTGTGGGTGGCTCGGTGGATCACCAGCGCCTCGCGGTCATTCGCGGCGGCGGCCTGGCATAAAACGCACACGCCGGGCTCTGCCCTGGCGCCCGTGATGTACTGGTAGCGCCAGGGAGTCCACAGATAGTCCATTGGGGTGCGGGTGCGCGCGCTTACGGATTATGCACCTGTCCCGGCGCCGGGTCGGCGCCGGCGGCGGGCGCTACCGGAGCCGCGGAAAGGTTGACGACGTCCTTCAGCTCCTTGCTCGGTTTGAAATACGGGATTTTCTTGGCCGGCACTTCGACGCGGGCGCCCGTCTTGGGATTGCGGCCGATGCGCGGCTGCCGCTGGCGAGTGCGAAAGCTGCCGAAGCCGCGAATCTCAATCTTGTCGCCCGTGCGCAGCGAGCGCACAATGCTGTCGAAAATGGCCTCTACGATGACCTCGGACTCCTTGCGCGTCATTTCCACGACGCGGGAGACTTCTTCAATCAAATCAGCTTTCGTCATCCCATGCTCCAGGGTCTCAATCGTTTACGAAACCGCAGTATCTCGTGATTCCAGTCCATTTGCAAGTTTACTTCGGTTCAGGTTCCTTGAGACTCATCGCCTCCTCGATGGTAGTGGTTGCGGCCGCGGCGTGCCGCTGGTAGTCCACCAACCGGGTCTTCTCTTCGTCGTCCGCCGCCGCTCGCAAGCTGAGCCCAATCTTCTTTTCGGCCTCGCTCATCTTGACGATCTTGAAATCGCACTCCTGGTCCGCCGCCAGCGGGGGTTCGGCGACGCGTTTGCCGGCGTAACCCGGCACTTCGGAAAAATGGCACAGCCCTTCCACACCTTCGGCCAACTCGACAAAAGCGCCGAAGCTGGCCAGGCGGCTTACCTTACCGTGCACCGTATCGCCCACCTGATGGGTTTGGAAGAAGCTCTCCCAGGCGTCCGGCTGCAGTTGTTTGATGCCGAGCGAGAGGCGGTGCGCCGCCGAATCGATGGCCAGGATGACGGCCTGCACGGTTTGCCCCTTTTTTAACACCTCGGAAGGATGCTTGACGCGCTTGGTCCAAGATAGGTCCGAGACGTGCACCAGGCCGTCGATGCCCTCCTCGATTTCGATGAAGGCCCCGAAATCGGTCATGTTGCGCACCCGGCCCTCCACCACCGAGCCCACGCTGTAGCGGGTGTCGATGGTGGTCCACGGGTTGGGCTCGAGCTGTTTGAGGCCGAGCGAAATGCGCCGCTCCTTGGGATGCACTTCGAGCACCACGGCTTCCACCTGGTCGTTGGGCTTGACCACCTTCGACGGATGTTTCATCCGTCGCGACCACGTCATTTCGCTGATGTGGATCAGGCCCTCGATGCCGGGCTCGAGCTCGACAAAAGCGCCGTAGTCGGTCACGTTGACCACTCGGCCCAGCACGCGGCTGTTGACCAGGTAGCGTTCGGCCACCGACTCCCAGGGGTCGGGCTCCAATTGCTTCATGCCGAGCGACACCCGCTCCTTGGTGCGATCGAACTTGAGTACCTTGACCGTAATCTCGTCGCCGACGTGCAGCACTTCGGAGGGGTGAGCGATGCGCCCCCAGGAAATATCGGTGACGTGCAGCAGGCCGTCAATGCCGCCCAGGTCGATGAAGGCCCCGTATTCGGCCAGATTCTTGACGACGCCGGTTACCACCGATCCTTCCTCGATATGGTCGAGAGTGGCGCTCTTGCGCACCTGGATTTCTTCTTCCACGGCCAGCTTGCGGGAAACCACAACATTGCCGCGGCGGCGATTCAGCTTTACGATCTTTACCGGCACGTCCTGGCCGGCCAAAGAATCCAGGTTGCGCACCGGGCGCGAATCGGCCTGCGATCCCGGCATGAACGCCTTGACGCCTACGTCCACCGACAAGCCGCCTTTGACCCGGCCCAGCACCCGGCCGGAGATGACCAGTTGCTCCTGATACGCCTTTTCCAGGTTGTCCCAGATGCGCAGCCGGGCGGCTCGCGAATGGGAGAGTAAAACGTATCCCTCCATCTGCTCGCCGTGGTCGATCATCACGTCCACGACGTCGCCGGGCCGGACGGTGACTTCGCCGTTGGGACCTTGAAACTGCTCAAGCGGAACAATGCCTTCGGATTTGTATCCGAAATCGATGATGACGTCTTTGGCGGTCAGGCTGAGAACGGTTCCCTGCAAGACTTCGTCGGCCGCGGGCGGCGCAAAATGGCTGTAGTCGTCCAGCAATTCTTCGTAGCTGTCCGGCATCGCCTGGTCCTGTTGCCCTTCATGTTGCTCGTCGGCCATTAAGACTCCGCCCGTGGCTGATTCGCTGGTGGTTGCCGGGGGTGATGCCGCTGCGGCGAGCTCAAAGCACGTGGCAGCGACTGCGCTACTCTTTTCCCCCGAAACACGATCGACCGAGACCATGCGCCAGCTACCACAACCATTGAAAGATCAGTATGTTAGCAAATATACGCCGGTTAAGATAGGGTTGTCAATCCGGGGTCTTGTCCGATGCAGGACGAGCCTGGAGCGAGAGCTTGTTTCTCGCACAAGATGAGCCTCGAGCAACCATCCAGCATGCCGGTCATTGATCGCCGGGGATGGAGACGGGCCAAGGGTTGAGCCTGGACAGATCAGCGGGCGGACATCGAGCCGCTGCCGTTGGTGGATGCGGCGCACGAGACGCTGAGCGGGCCGGCGACGCGGAGACTCGTCGTTGTGGGCCTCCTGATTTTCAAAATACCGCAATTGTTACAGCCACCACCGCTCCTCGCCGCCTACTTGGCGCTCTTCCTCACGGGTTCGGGTTCAGTGGGTGGCTCGGCGGACCTCCAGTAGTCGGTCTTCGTTTCGCTTGTTGGTCGGCGGGCGCCGTCCAACACGTTTCCTACGAGGAAGATACTGTTCAACTCGCCGGGTCCGGCGGAGAGAAAGGTGACGGTGCCCGGAAAAACGCGGCTGGCGCGAACGATGGCGCCGGGAGTGCGGACAAGGCGGACCACCGGAGCGTCCGCGTGGGGCAGGCGCGTCGAGACATCGTCCAGTTCCAGTTCGCGGGAATCCCGCATCAGAAAGGCGGGTCCACTCTCCGTGTCGATCTGTACGTTGTGGAGTTCCATGGCGACGGTGTTGGACGCCTTCACGCCCGCTGTTGCCGACGCCACCACGTTCGAGATGCGAAGGCCGGAAATCGGCATCTCGGGCAGCCCTTCGACATTGATTGCCACCCGCGCGCGGCGGATGCTCATGTTGCCGATGGCAATATCGCGGAATACGGGTGTGCGGTTCGATACTGGTTCCGCGCCGTTGCGCCTCACTTCGCCTTCCATCAGGTAATAGTTAGTCACGTTAATCGCCTGGCCGACGTCATCCATCACCCAGTTATCGAATCGCACGTTCTCGACCCCGCCGCCGCGGCCACGGCTGCTCTTGATACGCACGCCCATTTGCGTGCCGGCGCAGGTCAGGTTACTGGCCACCAAGTTGCGAATCCAGCCCGAGGTCTCGCTGCCGATGGTGACGGCGCCATGCGCGCGGTGCACGGTGCAGTTCGTGATCGAGATATTCTCGCTCGGGCGGTTGACCCGCAGGCCGTCGGCGTCCTTACCGGCTTTGATGACGATTCCGTCGTCGCCCGTGTCGATGTAACAGTTCGAGATGCGCACGTTGCGGCTGGAATCCACCGCGATGCCGTCGGTGTGAACGCCCGGATAGGTTTCGATGATGACATCTCGCACCGTTACGTTGTCGGAGTAAAGAAGATGGATGGTCCACATGGGCGAACCGGAGAAGCGCACGCCCTCGATCAGCACATTCCTGCTGTCCATCACGCGGACGAAAGACGGGCGCAGCTCCGGCGCGGCTTTAAGATAGGCTTCCTGCGGCGCGGGCGTTTTGATTTCGAGAAGCTGCAGCAGGCGCTCCCAGTTCGGACCGTTGGCGCTGCCGGGGCTGCCCGCCGAAGCTTTCTCGCGCGGCATCAACTTCATCCACTCTGCGTTGTCGCTGGCCAGCACGCCGCGGCCGGTGATGGCGACGTTCTCGAGGCCGCGGCCGCCGATCAGCGGAACCGGCGTCAGCGACTCCACGCCCTGCTGACGGCCCTCGGTAAACGGGAGGCGCGCCGCGGGAAATCGCACGGTGGCGCCGGCGCCGATGTGCAGGGTCAGGTTGCTCACCAGCTCGATGGGGCCGCTGATGTAATTGCCGGCCGGAATCAACACCGTGCCGCCACCGGCAGCCTTGGCGGCCTGAATCGCGGATCGGACCGCTTCCGTCGCGGGCGCGGAGCCGTCGTTCCGGGCACCGTAGTCGAGAATGTTGAAGAACGGGCCGGCGCTCCAGGCGGGCGCGGCCAGCAGAAGGAGAAGCGGCAGCCGCTGCATTGGCAAGTTCCGTTTCATGATAATCAGTGATCGATATAACTGCAATTGGTGGCGCGGGCTTCAGCCTGCCAACGCCCGTGCCTACCCGCCGATGGCGTACATGGGGCGCGGCGGGGCGACAAACTGGGCGCTGTTGATTTCGTGGCCCGCCCACTTGCGCGCCACGTTCTGGCGGATCAGGGCGGCGATTTCCTGATCCGACGCGCCGGCCCGCATCAACTTCTTTACGTCGTTTTCTTCGAGCGCAAACAGGCAGTAGCGCAGCTTGCCGTCGGCGGTGAGCCGCAGCCGGTTGCAGTTGCCGCAGAACGGGCGGCTCACCGAGGCGATGAAGCCCACTCTCCCGATGCCATCGGCGAAGGCATACTCGGCGGCCGGCGCGCGCGGATCGGCGTCGGGCACCGGCTCCAGGGGCGCGATTTCGCGCGCCAGCATGGCGATGATTTCATCCGCCAGCAGAACCTTGCTGCGGTCCCACAGATTCTGCGCATCGAGCGGCATGAACTCGATGTAGCGCACCTCGAAGCCGCGCTCGCGGCCGAAACGCGCCAGCGGCACGATATCCGGCTCAATCAGGTTCTTCACCGCCACCACGTTCAACTTGATGGCCGTGTAGCCCAGCCGCCGGGCCGCTTCGAGGCCGGCCAGCACCTTGTCGAGCTCGTCGCGCCGCGCGATCTGGCGGAAGCGGTCGCGGTCGAGCGTGTCGAGGTGCACGTTCAGGCGTCGCAGGCCTGCCTCGTAGAGCGGCTCGGCCAGCGCCTCCAGCAGCACGCCGTTGGTGGTGAGCGCCAGGTCGCGCACGCCCGGAATAGCCGCCAGGCGCCGGATCAGCACCGGCAGGCCGCGCCGCACCAGGGGCTCGCCGCCGGTGACGCGAAGCTTGGTCATGCCCAGCCCCACCGCGATGCGCGCGAAGCGCTCGATCTCTTCGAAATCGAGAATCTCGCGCCGCTCGACGAATTCCACCCCGCTCTCCGGCATGCAGTAGAAGCAGCGGATGTTGCAGCGGTCGGTGACGCTGAGGCGCAGATTATCGTGTACGCGGCCGAAGCCGTCGACGAGCTGTGCGGCTTGCATGACCATAGATACCCAGAAGGTATCTTGATTCTATCAGAGCAGCGGCACTGATCCTCGGCCGCCCGCGTTACCATTACTATTCAGCTTTGAAACAGAGCTTATGAGAATCGCCAATGATGTCACGGAATTGATTGGCCATACGCCGCTGGTGCGCATCCGGCGCCTGGCGGCGGACGCCGCCGGCGACCTGGTTGCCAAGCTGGAATTCTACAACCCGGCGCACAGCGTGAAGGACCGCATTGGCCTGTCTATGATTGAGGCCGCCGAGCGGGCGGGCCTGATCCACGCGGATACGATCCTCATTGAACCGACCAGTGGCAACACCGGAATCGCGCTGGCCATGGTGTGTGCCGCGCGCGGCTACAAGTGCGTGCTCACGATGCCGGAAACCATGAGTAAGGAACGCCGCCAGGTGCTGCGGGCCTACGGAGCGGAACTGCTGCTGACGCCCGGCGCGGAGGGCATGGCCGGCGCCATCCACAAGGCAGAAGAAATGGCGGCGTCCGATTCCCGCTACCTGATGCCGCAACAGTTCAAGAATCCGGCCAATCCCGCCATCCACCGCCGCGACACCGCCGAAGAGATCTGGAACGATACCGAGGGCAAGGCGGACATTTTGATTGCGGGCGTCGGCACCGGCGGCACCATCACGGGGGTGGGCGAGGCGATCAAGGCGCGCAAGCCGGCCTTTCGCTGCGTGGCCGTCGAGCCGGACGCATCGCCCGTTTTATCAGGCGGTGCGAAAGGCCCGCACCCGATTCAGGGGCTTGGCGCGGGGTTCGTTCCGGAAGTGCTGAACCGCGAAATCTGCGATGAGATCATTCGCGTGAAAAGCCACGACGCCATCCAGACCGCCCGGCGCGCCGCGCGCGAAGAAGGGCTGCTGGTGGGGATCTCTTCCGGCGCAGCGTTGTGGGCCGGAGTGCAAGTGGCCCGCCGCCCGGAAAACGCGGGCAAGCTGATTGTCGCCATTGTTCCGTCGTTCGGGGAGCGCTATCTCAGCACAGCGCTTTTCTCCGACCTGGCAATTTAGAGTAGTTAGTGCATCATGCAGAGTAACGAGCGTGTTCGGAGGGCGGGGCGGCAGTGGCTCCCCTTCGCCCTCCTGTTCGCCGCACTGGCGCTCTTCTTCGCCTGGTATGAAATCCTCGAGTTCCCGCGTTATTCGATCGGCCTGCTGCCGGCTGTCGCTATTTATATCTGTCTGTTGTTGCTGTTGATCCTCTGCCTGGCGCCTGGATTCGATATCTCTCGACAGTGGTTGTCGCAGCGCGTTCGTGGCCCTTGGGGCGCATCGATCGGCGTGGCGGCCTTCTTAGTCCCATATCTTGCCTATTGCGCCGGCACGGGCGATTTTCGCTGGTGGGCGTGCGCAAGACTGTTCGCTTTCGCAGCGCTGCCTTTCGGATTGTTCGCCGCGGCTCCGGTCCGCCACGCGGACCGAATGAACTGGCAGGATGCCCTGGTGCTGCTCTGGATTTTGACGCCGGTTCTTTTCGGCCGGATCGGCGGAATCTGGAACATCCCAGTGAACCTGGACTTCATGTCGCGGTTATACCTGACCGCTGTCGGATCCTGGTCGTTCCTTATCATTCGAGGCCTCGGTAACTCAGGGTATAACTTTCGCTTTTCGCGAGTCATCCTTCGCGACGCGCTGTTTTCCCTGGGCTGCTTCACGGTAATTGCGATTCCTCTCGGGTTCGCGCTCCACTTTATAAGCTGGAATTGGCACTGGCGAGGCGTGCGGGCGTTCGCGTTCGACTACCTGACGCTGTTTCTTTTCGTCGCCATTGCCGAGGAGCTATTCTTTCGCGGCCTGCTGCAGAATCTGCTGGAAGGCTCTTTCCAATCCCGCCAATGGGCACAAGCCTGTGCTTCGCTTCTTTTCGGACTAAGTCACATTCGTCACGCACCATATCCCAACTGGCGCTATGTGATCCTCGCCACCGTGGCCGGATGGTTTTATGGCTGGGCTTACCGGAAACATCGAAGCCTGATGGCTTCCGCTACGACTCACACCTTGGTCGATACCATCTGGCGAACCTGGCTCACGCTGCACTAAAGCGCCCGTGGCGCGGGCTGTCAAGCCGGCTGTGTCGAGAGTCGTCTCGACATTTCTTTTCGATCGATGTCCTATTCGTAACGGTAGAGCAACACCCGCAGAATGGTGTTCGGGCGCAGCGTGAGGATCTCGCCCTGCGCGATGTCATCGCCGCCGAGTTGCCGGACGAAGGTCCACTTGCCATCCACGAACTTGCCTTCCTGTACGATGCCGAGCCCAACGGTCGATGGCCCAGGCGTGTTTGCGGCAAACTCGAAGCGGATGCCGCTGCCGCCCAGGTAGAACTCGTTCGGCCCGGATGCAACCACGATCGCGGCCGCCTCCATGGGCGCCGGAGAGCCGTCCGGACGGCGGCCCGCGGCTGGCTGCGCCGCAGCGCCTGCCTTCGCCGGCTGCGGCGGTTCGGGCGCAATCGGGACCCGGCCCCGCCCCACGTAGGTCGCCATCAGCGTGTAATTTCCCAGTTTGAATTGCGCGGGCGCATCGCCCTGGTTCAGCCGCACGGCCGTGATCGTGTCCTTCCCCTGGTGCGCCGCGATCTCCGGCGCCATGCCGGCAATCACACGGTAAGTCGCCGCCAACTCACTATCGGCGCTCACGCTCCGCTCGATAAAGAAGGGTGAGTAGCCAATCGTGTTGTACTTGCCGAAGGCCACCAGTGCGTTGGCCGGATTGACGCCGGTTTCCGGAATGAACAACGGGTTGCCGTTGCGCGTGAACCGCTCGCACACCTGGTCGAAGTACCGCAAATACAGATCGGGCGCCAGAATGTCGATGGCCGGCGCCCCGGCGCGCCAGATATCGTGCACCTGCGGCAGCGGACCGCCGCTCGGATACGTCCCCGGCCACGCCGTGCTCGGCTGCTGGAGCCACGCGTTCACGTACATCGGGATGTCGTACTCCGCCTTGCCCTCCACGACCACCTTGTCCACGTACCGGGCATAGTTCCACGCCATGAAGATCTCGTCCACGGGCCAGTGGAGCTTACGCCACCCGGCTTCGTATTCTTCCTTGCTCAGCGGCGGGCTGGTGGTCTGGAGGGGCATCTCGACGCTCACCGGCTTGCCCGGCCCGAACACTTCCTCCCACGTACCGGCGGTTTTGAAACCGTGGGCCGCCCATACCTCGCGCAGTTCCGGAGCGAGAGTGTCGCGGTGCTGCTGCAGGTAATCCATCAGCGCCGCGGGGACAGGGCCTTCAAACGCCTGGTTCGCCGCCGCCGAGCGGTCGCGCGAATCGCGCAACACGCCCACTTCATTTTCCACCTGCATCATGAGCACGGTATGCTCGCGGCCATCCACTTCCTTGATGTACCGCATCAGGGCGCGAAAGGCGCGCGCATCCGCGTCGCGGCTCGCGTCTCCGAACGTGCTGAGCAGTTCGATGCTCCTGCCCCCCTGGATGCGGACGCGCGGGAAACGTTGGTAGTCTTTCTTCACCCAGTAGGGGGTGTAACTGGAGAATCCGTTCTTCCAGCTTCCGAACCATAGGAATATGAGCTTCAGATGATTGGCCCTGGCCTGGCGAATCAGCCCACCCACCAGACCGAACTCGAATTGGCCCTCTTCGGGCTCCACTTGCGCCCACGATACGGCCGCCCGGACGCAGTTGAGGTTGCCTTCCACCAGACGCGGCCAGATGGGTTGCATGTTCTCCAGGCTGCTGGCGGTGTTGTTGCCGAGCTCGCCCGCCAGGGCGAGGAACGGCTTTCCATCCACGATCAACTGCGTTGCCGTTCCCTGTTTCCGAAGGTGCGGAATGCCCGCAGCGGTCTGCGCGTAAGCCGCGGCCGCGGCCGCGGTGGCGTAACAGGCCGCCGCGAAAACTGCGATGTTTGTCAGTTTCATGGTTTACCCCGGCTTTCCTCAATTGTCGCCGATTGTCCTCCCCGGATCACTGCCCGACCGGCAGCCACGGGGAGTTCGAGCCATCACCCCAGAACAGCATGTATTGAACCTGGTTGCCGGCGCTGGAGACGGCGCCTCCCGTCGAGTACGTGCTCGGTGTGCCGGTGACCGCTGGTGCGGGCCCTATGGGCGTCGCTGAAGAACGAAGTCAAGGGGAAAATCCCACGGCCGGCCCACTGCGCGCCGGTCAGCCAGGTAATGGCTCGCGGGAGCGGGTCACGCGGGGTTGAACGGAAATTGAATCCACCTGCGCGGGGACTTACAATAGCCCGCAGCATGTCGAGCTATCTTGCGGCCGATTTGGGCGCCGAAAGCGGGCGGGTGATCCTGGGCAGCCTGGAAGGCGGGCGATTGGAGATCGAAGAAATCCGCCGCTTCCCCAACCAGCCGGTGGAGCTGCCATCGGGCCTTTATTGGGATGCCTTCCGCCTTTTCCATGAGATTGTCGAGGGGCTGACTACTGCCGGACGCGAGCGGCACGTGAAACCGGCGGGGATCGGCGTGGACACCTGGGGCGTCGACTTCGGACTGCTGGCCGCCGATGGCGGGTTGATCGATTGCCCGCGCCATTACCGCGACCCGCGTACCAACGGCATTCCGGAACGGCTGTTCAAAACGGTGCCGCGCACCGAGGTCTTCGCGCGCACTGGCATTCAGATCATGTCGATCAATTCGCTGTACCAGTTGTACGCGATGCGGCTGGCGCACTCGGCGGCGCTCGATGGCGCGCGGCGGCTGCTGTTCATGCCGGACCTGCTCAATTACTGGCTTACCGGCATCGAGCGCAACGAAGTGACGATTTCGAGCACCTCGCAATTCTATGATCCCAAGGCCCGCCGCTTCGCCGCTGATATGATGGAGCGGCTTGATCTGCCGAGCCGCATCCTGGCGGAGCTGATCGAACCCGGAAGCACATTGGGACCGCTGCTGCCGCGGCTGGCAGAATCGACAGGAGTGGGCCCGGTACCGGTGCACGCGGTGGGATCGCATGACACGGCGTCGGCCGTGGCGGCGGTTCCCGCTCGCGGCGATGGGTGGTGCTACATCAGCTCCGGCACGTGGTCATTGATGGGCGTGGAATGCGCGGCGCCGGTGATCGACGAGCAGTCGTACAGTTTGAACCTCACCAACGAAGCCGGAGTGGCCGGCCGCACGCGGCTGCTGAAAAACATCGCCGGCCTGTGGCTGTTGCAGGAATGCCGCCGCGCCTGGGCGGCGCAGGGTGAGCGCTTCGGCTACGAGGAGTTGATGCAGATGGCCGAAACGGCCGGTCCGGCGCGGACGATCATCGATCCGGACGATTTTCTGCAGCCGGGCGACATGCCGGCGCGCATCGCAGCCTGGTGCGGCGAGCGCTCGCTCGAAGCGCCGAAAACAAAGGGCGAATTCTGCCGGACCATTTTGGAGAGCCTGGCACATCGTTATTGCGACGTCCTGCAAGGGTTGGAGGGCCTCACCCGGAGCCGGATTCACACCATCCACATTGTTGGCGGCGGCTCGCGCAACTCGCTGCTCAACCAACTGGTGGCGGACGCGACGGGCCGCAAGGTGGTGGCCGGGCCGATCGAAGCCACCGCCGCCGGCAACCTGCTGGTTCAGGCCATCGGTGCGGGCGAAGTAAGCGGGATCGAGGCGGCGCGCAAGATCGTGCGCCAGTCGTTCCCAATCACCGAGTTTGAGCCGCAGCCGAAAACCTCCCACTGACGGGGACCGGGCCCGATGCCCGCACCGGCCTCCAGCCACCGTGTCTCACTAGGCGGCGCGCCCCGCGGATAAACCTGCGGGGCACGTTGACCGGAACCGAGCCTTACGTTACGATAGGGGTGCGGGGTGGAGCAGTCTGGTAGCTCGTTGGGCTCATAACCCAAAGGTCGAAGGTTCAAATCCTTCCCCCGCAACCAATTAAATCAATAGGTTACGTGGATTTTCGAGCGTACCACAAACTCCCATTAACTCCCAATAGCCGCGACGGGCATCTTGTGGTCGGCAGTTTGATCCGTTTTGCCGCTGTTTAGTACCATCTCGACAACTTTGCTGTGGGCCCGACGCTTACTGTCCGTCATGGCCTTTCCGTAGATGTTCATCGTGGTCTGAATACTGGCGTGACGCATCAACTCCTTTTGGACGGTGAGCGGCGCCCCGGTCTCATCCAGCCACGACCGATAGCTGTGCCGGAACGTGTGCCAGCCAATATCGCTGCCGATCCCGGCAGCAACACCGGCCTTGCGAATGTGCTTTTTCTGAATTTCCTCCTGGTGGTACGGCTTCCCTGTGACCGGATTGGCAAACAACCAGCCCTCTTGTGTCGGGACCGACCGGTCCCTGTGTAGCATTAGGGCCTCGACTACCGCTGTGTCGAGTGTGCTGCGCTGGACTGCAACACGGGTGGAGCTGAAGTGCTCAGGCCGGTGCCGAGGATAACGAACAGGCTGCCGGGCGCGATGCCGTAATTGGGCATTCCGGGCAGAAGGAAGCTGTAGTTGTTCTGTACCCGATAAATGAACGGTGCGCGGCCGACGGCGGACGGGCCGGCCGCGATGCTCGAATCGGCCGCGATGAAGGTCGTGTACTGAAGTGAAAGAGACGTGCCATTCACAGCGGTGACGATCACTTTGGCATAGTGGCCGCCGTTGGTGTGCACTCCGAAAACATCCCCCGCTACCAGCGCGCTGGCGGGAATCGGAGCCGCGCTGTAGGGCGCGGCCGATGCAGAGCGGACGGCGATGGATTTGAAGACGCGCGAACCATATTTCCCCAGGTTGTAAAGTCCGGCGCGACCTTGCGCAGCCAGCGCCGTCCCGTTCCAAAGGATGTCGCCGCCGGCGCTGGACACCGCACCGGTGTCCAGGCTCAAATCAGTATTCGCCACGAGTGTTGCGTTACCGGATTGATCGGCCAACGCGGCAGTGGAAAGAGCAGTCGCCAGAACGGCAACCGCCAGGCAATGGTTCCGATAACGCGACGACATCTGTGATCCTCCGATTCGAGCGGCGGTGGTGGCGGCTCATGGGTTTCCCTTTCGGTGCGATTGCTGTAAGTAACACCATCAGGGCTCAACCAGAACCGTAGTGTTGTGGCGGTCGGCGACGTTTCCGATCCAATAGCCTGCTACCGTGCCGGCGCCCCATATTCCGATCCATGGGCCGTAGAAGCCGGCTGCGGGCTTCCACACATCACCGGTGGCCCACCCGGCAGCCAGACCGCCGAGGAACCCCGCTGTTGTGCCTAACGAAACGCCCACAATGCGCCAACGCTTGGTCCTGTTCAGGATCTCAATAGTCCGCAGTTGTGTTCGCGGGAACTCAAAACGGCCCTTCGGATACACGGCCGGGTTCGAGGTCTTCCGCAGCTTGACAACCAGCGCATCGGGTTTGACGGCTAGCACCTTTCCCTCCAGGGAGGCACCATCAGGCATCACCAGCCTGATGTTCTTGGCGGTCACGATGTCTTGGAGTTGATCCCATTTCACCCGGACAATCGACGGAGCGGCCCGAACCGCCGTTGGGACGAACGTGAGCAGCAGGATTAGGTAGATGCGCCAAGCGAGCTTGTATAGGCGGCAGCCGGGCCGCACCGGGCTGGCCCGCTGCCCGCTTGGGTTTGCCGAAAGATCTGCCAGTCGCATAGATATACCTCCAGGTATGGTTACATGAATCGCCAATCCGAGCCGATTATCTTTTGGGCAGCTTGCCCGCTGATTTCGTCGGTCAAGCTGCTGAACATTTTGCCGAGTCTCTTTTCCGTACAGGTGCCGCCTTGTGACGTTGCGCCGGGTATGCCTGGCTTGCCCAGTGCTCGCAGGCGAAGTTCAAGACCCTGCTCACCTCTCGTTTGTCCAGCGGCTTCGCAAGTACGTCGAAGCCACCAAGGTTCAGCACTTCCGCCCAAGCGCCTCCGTTGGAGGTATATCTTTCGTACTTTCCATTCCGAGCGTCTCCCGCGGCCCGCCCGCGCCTCGCCTGGCTGGTGCAGCCGACGTTACCATGGTACGTAGAGCATCGCTCCGCTATGTCGCGGCTTGATCGCTATCTCGCATTCGCCGAATCGCACCGCTTAGTTATCATCGCTGTTTCGGCCTTGATGGTCGCCGTCATCGCCTGGCTGGATTGGTTCGTGCCAGACAGTTCGATGGGCTTCTTATACCTGGTGCCGGTTCTCGTCAGTGCGGCGGCGCTGAGCAATCGCGAGATCTTAGTGGTGGCGATGGTCTGCGGATACCTGCGGGAGATGCTCGACCCGCTGCAAGGGGTCGATCGAGGGACCGGCCGGCCGGTACTGGCCGCGCTCGACCCGGCGCGCTGGGCCTCGGGCTCGTTTGGCCGCCTGGCGGTAGCGGTGACGGGCTTTGCGATGACCGGCTTTGTCGTTGTCGGATTGAACCGCCGGCGGCGCACGCTCCATCTCCACATCGAGGAGCGCGAAACTCAGATCCGCCTGCGGCAGGAAGCGGAGGACCGGCTGCGCGTGCTCGTCGACACCAGTCCTCTAGCGATTCTCACGCTCGATCCACAGGGTTCGGTGATCCTATCGAACGAATCGGCACGCCAACTCCTGGGCTTTGAAGAGGGGCAAACGCTCGCAGGCGTTGCCATCGAGCCCTACCTGCCGATCCTCAAGCGCATGCTCCGTACCGACCGCGCCGGCGGCTACATGCGCACCGGGGTGGAATGCAAGGGGCAGCGGCGCGGCGGAGAGGCGTTTCATGCGCACGTGTGGCTTTCCACCTACGCTGCTGCCGATGGACTGGGCCTGGCCGCGGTGATCTGGGACGCATCGGAGAATCTGCGCGACCGCGAGGACGCCGGCCTGGATTCCATGATGGCCACTTCTCGCGTTGTCATCGGCGCCATGGCTCATGAAATCCGCAATCTGGCTTCGGCAGCCACTACCGCCTACGCCGAACTGGCCGAGGATAGCGGTCCGCCCGCCGCGAACCAGCACTACCAGGTGCTCGGAACACTGTTACGGAGTCTGGAGAGAATTGCGTCCTCCGGTCTGCGCGCGCCCGCCGGGTGTGGGCGCGTGACGTCGGACCTGGGGACGGTGCTGGATGAAGCCCGCATCATCATCGAACCGCCGCTGCGTGAGGATGGCGTCGACGTCGCCTGGAGCATAGAACCCGGGCTGCCGCTGGTAGAGGTGGACCATCAGGGCCTCCTCCAGGTCTTCGTCAACCTGGCGCGCAACAGCCGGCAGGCGCTGCAAAACAGCCCCCGCCGCGAGCTGCACATTTCGGCCGCTATGGAGAACGATCTGGTGGTGGTGCGCTTTCGCGACACCGGGCCGGGCGTGTCCCATCCCGAGGACCTGTTCCGCCCGTTTCAACCCGGCGCCGACTCGCTCGGCTTGGGCCTCTACGTCTCACGTGCCATCCTGCGCGCACACGGCGGCGGCCTGCGTCACGAGCCGCAAAGTGAGGGATGCTCGTTTGCGGTGGACCTTTGGCCCGCGGAGAGTCATGCGGAGGAAACATGACTGAAGCTGCGCAAGGAATCATCCACGCTTTGCTGGTCGATGACCATGCCCTGTTCCGCGAAGCGGTGGCCGGCGCCCTGCGCGGCACCCCCGATCTGCAGGTGGAGCATTGCGGCAGCATCCGCGAAGCGCTGTCGATTCTCGTACAGCGGCATTTCGACCTGGTGCTGCTCGATCACGACCTTGGCAACGAACGCGCCTGGCAGTTTCTGCCTGCGGCCTGCCAGGCCGGCTTCAACGGCCCTGTGCTCATCGTTACCGCCTGGGTCAGCGATACAGAGGCCCGCCGTCTGATCCGGCAAGGCGTCGCCGGCATCTTCCTGAAGGAGGAGCCGCTGGCCAGCCTCATCGAAAGCATTCGCGCTGTCGCGTCCGGTGGCCGATGGCTCGGCAGCTACTTTCAGCACCGCAGCGGGGATGCACCCACGCAGGCCGCGGCCGGAGTTCCACTGTTCAACGAATGGCACCGCAAAGCCCTTCGTCTCGTCCTGGCCGGCCTCTCCAACAAGGAAATCGCCTGGCGCCTGCAGGTCTCGGAAAGCTATGTCAAGGCGATCATGCAAAGCTTGTTTCGGAAGACCGGCGTGCGCACCCGCGGCCAACTGGTGCGGGTGGTGTTCGAACAATACGAGGACCAGTTGTAGCGTCGGTTGTCCGTTTGCCCCGGTGCGCGCGCACTGAAATGGCGGCGTGCTCGCAAGCAGCCATTTCATTCCGGAAACCCCAGTTAAACCCACAGATGCGATTCGAGACCCCGTCTTTTCGGTCTGCCGCGGTCTGAAAGGTACCTCAATCGACCCTCTCCATCAAACGACGCTCTTCGGATTAGTTAGCCCTTCACACTCATCTCGGGTCCAGGATCCGTACGTGGGCGATTCTAGCATCTGCGGCTGCTAAGAGACGGCAGGTTGTCACCCCAGCCGGTGATGCCGGGCCGTCAGCGTGGCGCGCTGTCAGCGCCCCTCCCAATCTCTCTCCGCAGCCAGGCTTTGGCCAGCTTCCAGTCCCGCATGACGCTCTGCGGCGAGATCTTCAGCACCTCGGCGGTCTCATCCACGCTCAGCCCGCCGAAAAAGCGCATCTCGACCACCTGCGCCTGGCGTGGGTCCATTTTGGCCAGATGCTCCAGCGCCTCGTGGATCGCCACAATTTCCTCGGCGCGTCCAGGCCCCATGTCCGGAATCTGGTCCAGGTCAATATCGCTGGATGCAGTGCGCCGGAGCAACCCTCCGCGCTTCTGAGACCGCCGGACACGGGCCGCATCCACCAGGATGCCCCGCATGATTCGGGCCGAAACGGCATAGAAATGTGCCCGGTCCTGCCACCCGACGGCGCTCATCTCCGCCAGCCTGATGTAGGCTTCGTGGACCAATGCTGTGGTTTGCAGGGTCCCGCGTTCGCTGCTGCGCATGTGCCGCCGCGCGAGCCGCTTTAGCTCCCGGTACACCTGGGGAATCAAACGGTCCAGAGCCGTGGGCTGGCCTTCCGCCCAGGCCTTCAACAAGCCGGTGATCTCCTGGCTCGCGGCGGCGTTCGTTGGCACGCAAACAAAAATCCTCTGGAAACATTGTAGTTCTTTGCCGCCGTTTTCGATTCCTTAAGTGAAGGCTGGCGTTGCCTCAAAGCCGCGCCTGGCCGCCAAATCTAAGGAGGTTTGACCATGAGACGGAAAAGCATTGTTGCATTGACCTTCATTTTCGCGCTAGCATTCGCAGCCGTCCTTCTCCCCGTGCCCGCTTCACAGGCGCAGGCGCAGCATGGATGTAAGGCATTTCACGGGATCGTGCAGGGCAGCCTGCCCACTTCAAACCAGTTCGCGTCTACAGACACATGGGGCGGCCCGGTCTCTGCCAGCCTTGCCGACGAGTTTCTCTCCGGCGGCATGTCGGGCAACGACGGAACTCAGATCGGACAAGGAGCGGTTTCGATCCTGAGAGATGGGGTATATAAGGTCTGCTTCGGCGCGTCTGGGGCTTGGTTGGGCGGACAGGGTGACTGTTTCACCTATGAAGTTCCTCATGCTGTCGTGATTTGGCCCGCTGCGAATTGGTTAGGCAGCTACAAGGCCAACGCGAATATTGTGAAAGGAACCGGTAGATTCGCGTCTGCTTCAGGACAGTTGGACGTCGCAGGTCCATTCATCCTCTGGACCGATGCCAGCAGCCCGTTTGGTGTGAGCGGACGATGGAACGGTGAATTCAACGGCAATATTTGCGGGGTACAGTGATAGCGCTGGTCCTGCATTCTTAGCCGCGGCATCGGCTCCGGACAGGCCGCGCCCGGCCGTGCATCGGAGGTGCGGCTGCCATGGCCGCCCTTGGAAACATTCCCTCCGACCTCTGGGGATGACGAACTGAATGGTTTGAAAGGAGAATCATGAAACGCTTCAGCGTGTTGGTATTGGTTTCGTGTGCATGCCTTGTGCCTGTGGCATGGGCGCAGCAAAGTCCGGGCCCGCCACACTCTGGTAAACAACGGCTCCTCCGGCATCGGATCATGAATGGGATGCCACAGGGCCATGGCGCGACCGCCGATCTGAGCTTTTATGGATTGGCCTCTCGCCCCGCCGGCCTGAGAACCTGGGATCTCGGTGTTGATGGGACTTGGGTCGATCTAATTGGCATCAACAACTTTGGAGTTGCAGTCGGATGGGGCGATGTCGGCGGCGATGCATTGCGGATGGTCGGTGTATCACTCTTCGGTCCCGCCGCCGGCAATTGGTTCGATGGCGGAGTAAGCAGCGATGACGTGGACTGGTGGAGTTATGAGGGTGGCAGGATATCCGATACCGGCCTGATCGTCGGCGGCATCGCGGGCACAAATGGCTATGCGATGGCCCATGTCTGGGCTGGGAACCAGCCCGGGATCGACCTGGGCACTCTTGAGGGAGACACCGGCAGCGTCGCCATCGCCGTCAACCACAGCGGAACGCTGATCGTCGGCGTGAGCTTTCGAGAAACAGAGACGGTCGGCGAGGCGACCCCCGTTGTCTGGACGCCGGAGCTCAGGTGGCATCAGGGCAAGCTGACGGTCACCTGGAAGATCCGCCAGCTTCCCACGAACGGTATGGAGCAACCTGGGGCGGTCTTCTCCGATGGGACTCTGGCCTGGTGGGGCGCCTGGGGCGTCAATGATTTCGGTCAGATCGTAGGCGATGGCTGGAACGACGACGAAACCAAAGAAACTGCTGTAGTGTGGACTGCCATTAATGGCGGCCAGGGCTGGAAAGTCCAGCAGCTTCCCCATCAGTCAACTTTCGGATTTGTCAGCGACCACATCAACTGGATTGAAGCCATTGCCATCAACAATCTGGGGGAGGTCTCGGGCGAAGCGAGCATAGACGTCGGCTACGGGCACTCGGTTCCTGCCCTATGGAGGATGTCGCCGAGGACGCATACGTGGGAAATGACCGAACTTCCAACCCTTTCGGGACAGAGGTTCGGGTCGAATCACGTCTACGGCATCAATGAAGTCGGTGATCTCGTGGGCTATAGCACGCCGGTCTGTTGCGATCCCGATAACTGGACTATCCTAGCCACGCGCTGGCAGACCAAGGATCCCAGTTTCGTCAAGGCCATTGGCTTTCCCGGGGACTGGAGCCTGGCGAATGCGGTGAATAACTCCGGAATCGCGGTGGGCTCCTATAGCTCCAATGGCGGTCCGGATCAGGCATTTGCCGCGGCCATCCGCTGATCGGCAAACTGAGGGGCAGATGTCTGCCGATCCGGGCCTCAGCGAGGAGTGCCGAGGGCAACCAAAGAAAGGAGCGCTGACAACATGAAGCTGCGACAATTCCGCCGGGTCTTCCGCGGTGGGGTCAGGCCAGGGATTTGGATGGCGGTGGCGGTGTACCTCGCCCTGCCCGCCGTGCTCTCCGCGGACACCATCTCCCCGGGCAATTCGTCCCTCTGGTATGCCATCAATGCCAACACCGTCACGAGTGGCACAAACGGCTTGCCGAGCGGGCATCTTACGGCTAACTCGTCGCTTACGCTGCAGGACGATGTGTCTTACGCAGACTTGAACGGCAGTGAGTCGCAGGCTGTGGTCTATCTTTATACGCTGCTCCAGGCTTCGCCCACCGCCCACACGGAAGTGGCTGTGTGGGACAGCGGCACCTCCGCCGCCGCCACCGGGAGCGGAACCGCGGAAGTGTGGTACGAGGCGCGCTTGGATGTGCTCGCCCTACCACCCGTCTCCACGGCCTATGTTCCGGTCCGGCTTCACGGATGGGTCCTGGGCAGCGCGGACGGCAGCGGCAATGGTGGCGGCGCCTTCAGCTCCGGCTTGACCGTGAACCTCGCTGGCGGGCTGGTCGATTCCTGGTACGCAAACCAGAATACTCCCGAGGTGGAGGTCAACCAGCCTCTTCAGGTGCTTCCAGGGGGTTATGTCGGGTTCCATCTGACGGCTGGCTGCAATGCGTGGGCCTTGAGTAGTGGAGGCCAGGGTTATTGCAGCGCGGACGCAGATCCTACGATCGTGCTCGATCAGGCGGCCTTCGACGCCTCCATGGGGGCGCAAACCTACCAGCTTTCGGACTACTACAGTGTCGAGTACAGTTCGAACCTGACGCCGGAACCGGCGTGTTTCCTACCCCTGGCAATCGCTCTGGCTTCCCTAGCCTGCCTGCGGCGGTTGTCGAAGCGGCGCTCGACAAACGGAGAGGTGTTATGAAGCGGTTAGCTTGTCTGTGCGTGCTGATGGCGCCGCTGCAGGCCCAGTCGGGTAACGCTCCCCCGGCGGCGCTACAGCAGATCGAACAATGGGTTGATACCTGCCCGGCTTCCGATCCAGCAATCCAGCAAATCCGCGCGGATTTTGATATTCGGCTCGACAGCGTTCCCGTGACGCAGTTCCCCTGCGTGGAGCCGTACACGCAGACGCCGCTGGAGCAGTTTTCGCTACAGACCGTGGTCCTGCAGGTTCTCCGTTTGATGTACTACCTGGACACGGGCCGATCTGAGTATCTCCCCTGGACGAGCCTGCGGCTGTACGACTGGATGAAGTCAAAACTCAGGGGAATCGACATACGCTCCGACTATGGCGCGAACCAATGCTGCGAGACGATCAACGGCCGGCAATACATGATGTTCAACGGCACGGCCCGCGATGATGTGAACAAAGCATACTTACTCAGCCTTGACGGACTTTTGTCGAATCTGACCGTGGTTGCTCACGAGGCTCGCCATGTGGACGGATTCCCGCATGTAAGTTGCTGCGGCATTCCGCAGGGCTGCGATCAGACGTACGACGAGAAGAACCTCTCGCCTTACGGAATCCAGTTCTATCTGCAGCGGGCGTGGCTTACGGGGAAGGATCTGAACCTCAACTTGGCATGCCTGGATCCGGCGGGATTGGGCTCAAACGTCTTCCGTCTCAACGATGCCAACAACTATATCCTCAATTTCTGTGATACAAAGCCAGAGGCGCTTCCGGCTTCCACCAAGATTGGCGGCGATTGCCAGCCGGGGCCGTATCCTTACATCTACCCTGGCGGGATTGGCAACGTGGCCAACTACGACATGAGTGCGATCGCGGTGGGCAGCGCGGTGGCCATCTACGGGCCGAACCTGGCCACGGACATGGGACAGGCGCCGGGCGGGCCGCTTCCCACCGCGCTGAAAGGTACGTCGTTGACCGTCGCAGGGAAGGCTGCCCCTTTGTATTTCGCGAGCCCGCTTCAGTCGAACGCTCAGGTTCCGTACGAAACTCCGCCGGGCTTGACGCCGGTGACCGTAACGGCGAACGGCAATGTGGGGTTCCGGCATTACATCACGGTGAACAGCACCGCGCCGGCGATGTTTGTCACTTCCGATAATTTCGTCCTTGCCCAGAACCAGGATTATTCACTCAATTCGACGAACAATCCCGCGGCGCCGGGAACCTACGTCACCATCTACTTTACCGGACAAGGCGCCTCGGACAATCCGGTCGCCACCGGCGCTGCGACGCCGCCAGCTCCCTATTCGCGGCCGGCGGCGAGCGCATCCATCACCATCGGGGGCGTGACGGAGACGATCTATTTCATCGGCCTGACCCCAGGGTATGTCGCGTTGTCGCAAGTGAATGTGCTGATCGGACCAGCAACCCCTGCCGGGACCCAGCCGGTTGTACTGACCGTGGGCGGGGTGGCATCAGCGCCCGCCTTGATTGCGATCGGGCACTAAAGCAATGCCGCCAGGCGCAGGCCTCGGCTGCGGATTCACTCAACGAAGGCGGCGTTGGCCATCGCGAGGAACGCGTTGCGCGTGTCGTTGCGGTTCGCAGACGTGTGATAAACACATCCCACGCTGACCACGATCTTCTCCATTTGACGCTGCTTGTATACCCGTGCCACTCGCGACGTTGCTCAGCTCCGTTCCGCGCCAGGACTCCAGCTGCTCGTGCATGGGACCGAAGTTGGGCTGCATGCGATCGACGCCAACCGAGATAGAATCGAGCAGGTTCAGCGACTTCGAGTGCTTCGCGAGGACCGGCGTAAACGCGCCGGGGACGATGTTTCTAAGCGCTACACACCGGCGGCCAGACAGGGGCGATTGCGAAACCCTGGCGCGTTGTCTGGAGGTATCCACGATGGGTCGGATCAAGCTACCCAGATCCGGACTTAACCGGCCCACGGCGACCGAATCCAGCCTTGCAGCAATGACAAGGCCATGGGATTTGCGATTTTGCGGTGCTATAATCCGCCCAGGCTGTTATGGACTCAGCCCGCTGGAAACGCGTCAAGGAGATTTACCAGGAGGCATCGGAACGCGAGCCGGAGGACCGGGCGGCATTTCTTGCGGTCGTCTGTGTCGGGGATCACGACTTGCGGAACGAGGTGGAGTCTCTGTTGGCGCAGTCGTCGGCGTACGACCTGCTCGACCGGCCCGCGTGGGAGCCTGAGGCAGGACGCCGGGACACGCCTTCGGACGCGTCCCTGCCAGCCATCGGGCAGCGGCTCGCTCACGATGAGATTCAGGAGAAGCTGGGCGAAGGCGGCATGGGGGCCGTGTACCGTGCCTACGACGCCCAACTTCGCCGGCCAGTGGCGCTCAAGGTCCTTCCACCGGAGTATGCCTCCGACCCCGAGCGGCGGTCGCGCCTGCTGCGCGAAGCCCGCGCCGCTTCCGCGTTGAATCACCCGAACATTGTCGCCATCTACGAGGTCGGCTCCGATAACGGCGTGGACTTCCTCGCCATGGAGTTGGTGGAAGGCAAGTCACTGAGTAAGATCATTCCTGCCGTGGGCATGGCGCTGGCGGAGGCCGTGGACTGCGCGGTGCAGATCGCCAGCGGGCTGGCCAAAGCGCACGCAGCGGGCGTGATCCACCGGGATCTGAAGCCAGGCAACATCATGCTAGGCCCAGACGGGTTGGTGAAGCTGCTGGATTTCGGCTTGGCCCGGCGCGTGGAACTGGGGCCGGGACAGGACACGACGCTGACGATAGAAGGGCAGATTCTGGGCACGCCTTCGTACATGTCTCCGGAGCAAGCCCAGGGGCACCCGGTCGACGCGCGATCCGACATTTTCTCGCTCGGCGTGGTGCTGTATGAGATGGCCACCGGCGCACGCCCGTTTCGCGGCGACAGCGCGATGTCGGTGGTATCCTCTATCCTCAAGGACTCGCCACCCTCTCCCGCGCAGGTCAACCCAGCGGTTCCACGCGACCTCGACCGCATCATTAGGCACTGCCTCGCAAAAGATCCTGCGCTGCGCTACCAGAGCGCGGTCGACCTTCGAAACGATATCGAGGAAGTGCAAAAGCAGCTCGAGTCGGATGAGGCGCCCGGTCTCGCCCGCCCCGGCGCCGGGCGGAGGCTGGTATGGCGATTCGCGCTAGTCGCCGTGGCCGTGGTGATGGTCATCGCCGTATACGCGATCCTCTCGCGTGTCTGGCAGGCGGTGAGCTTCCGGCCTGCGCTTGTTCACGCGGAGTTCTCGCAGGTGACGTCGCAACCCGGCGTCGAGTGGTTTCCTAGTCTCTCGCCCGACGGGAAGTGGCTGGTCTATTCGGGTGCCGGCGTCAGAAGTCGCCAGATTTATCTGCAGAGTGTCAGCGGACAGACCCCTCTCGACCTCAGCAAGGATGCAACGGTTGATGACGATCAGCCGGCGTTTTCGCCGGACGGCGAGCACATCGCCTTCCGCTCCAGCCGCGAGGGGGGTGGCATCTTCGTCATGGGCCGCACGGGCGAGGCGGCCAGGCGCGTTACGCATATGGGCTTCAAGCCAACGTGGTCGCCCGACGGCGCCCGGCTCGCCTTCACTACCGAAAACGTCGACCTGAATCCGCAGAACGTGGATACGCGCAGCGAGTTGTGGGTCGTCACAGTGAGCACCGGAGAAGCGCATCGGCTGAACGAGGGAGACGCCGTCTTGGCGAGCTGGTCACCACACAATCGCCGTATCGCCTACACGCACCGGCTGGGCAATCCAGCCCAGGCAGAGGTGTGGACGATTCCAATCACCGGCGGAACTCCCACACCGCTGACCAGTGATAAGGCCACCAACTGGAATCCCGTATGGTCTCCGGATGGGAAGTATCTCTATTACGCGAGCGACAGGAGCGGCAGCACGAATCTCTGGCGTATCCTGATCGATGAAAAGTCCGGCAAGGCAAGGGGAGAGCCTGAACCGATCACGACGCCAGCGCCGTACCTCGCCCACCCGAGCCTCTCCGCGGACGGGAAACGCATCGCGTACACATCGGTACTCGTCACGGCGAACATTCAGGAACTCGCGCTGGATCCTTCGGGCGCCCCAAAAGGAGAACCGGCCTGGACGACCACCGGCTCGCTGCGCTGGTCGGATCCCGATCCTTCGCCGGACGGCGAGTGGGTTGCATTCTACTCGCTCGTGCAACCTGGAGGACACCTCTACGTCACACACTCGGACGGCACGGCGATGCGGCAACTGACGAGCGATTCTGCAACCGATCGCATGCCTCGTTGGTCGCCGGATGGCAGGTGGATTGCCTGTTTCTCAAATCGTAGCGGCCACCTGGAGCTGTGGAAGATCAGACCCGACGGCAGCGACCTGCAGCAGCTCACGGAAGGTGGAGCAGGGTACCTTGCATGGTCTCCGGACGGCTCACGGATCGCGACGGTCGGCGCGATCGAAGCGCCGGTCGTCAAATGGAGGCTTTGGGTCTTCGACCCGAATCGCCCGTGGAAACAACAGACTCCGGATGTGCTGCCGCCGCTCGATCCTCCATCCGTCCACTTCCTGGTGAATTCGTGGTCGCCCGACGGCGGACACCTCGTCGGTCACGTGGATTCGGCGACACAAGGGATCGTGATGTATTCGCTGCGCTCGCGCAAATACGAACGGCTGACCGACTTCGGCCAATGGCCGGTGTGGCTGCCCCACAGCAGCCGCGTGCTGTTCGTCGCGGCGGGCAAGGCGTTCTACGTCGTCGACACGCAGTCAAAGCAGGTCCGGAAGGTTTTCTCCGTAACACGCGACACCCTAGGCCCACCGCAGCTCACACGCGACGGCAAGACTGCGTACTTCTCGCGGCGCGTGACCGAATCGGATATTTGGCTTCTGACGCTTAAGTGACTCTTGGCGCACGAGCCCCACGTATATCGGGAGCTGAAGCGGTTGGCACGGCGGCACCTGCGCAGCAGCGATAACGGGACCCTTCAACCGACGGCATTGGTCCATGAAGCCTACATTCGGCTGGTGGAGATACACAGCGTGAGGTGGCAGGACCGGGCGCAATTCTATGCCGTATCGGCCCGAATCATGCGGGGCCTCCTGGTCGACGCCGCTCGTGTCCGGTGTTCCCAGAAGCGCGGCGGGTTGCCCCGGGGCGCCCGCACATCTATCGGCATTGACCTCGACCAGATTCCGGACATGGGGTCCGGACGGGCGGAGGAGCTCCTGGCTATCCACGAGGCTCTGGAGCATCTCGCCAAAATGGACGCCCGCCAGGCGCAGGTGTTCAAGATGCGCTATTTCGCCGGGCTCAGCGTGGATGAGACCGCCGAGGTGCTGGAGATTTCGCCGCAGAGCGTCATGCGGGACTGGAAGCTGGCCAAAGCCTGGCTGCGGAGAGAGATTGGGAAGGGTCGTGTCACGAAGCCATAGACGCTGGAATCGGGATCCCGGTGAGCGGGCGGCCGGCGCGGGTGATTTCCGGGGCGTCCGGCAATCGTCTCTGCTCCGGCCGCACATTGACCGTATCTAGGTTCCCCAAAAGGCCGGCTCGCGCGCCGGATAGCTCAAAACGCCGGCCGCTGAAGCAAGTCAGTGATGATTGATGCGCCGGTGGGCTGGGGAGTCATCCCAGGCCGCCCGTATGACTCGGCTGGACCTTTCGTCGGGCGATCCGGTTCGAGTGTGCGCTGTCTGAAACTCGGTCGCGATGCACAGGTACAGCGTCAGTGATAGCTATCAAGCCCTGCCCACCAGCGAATCGACGTGGCTGGACATAAAGTCGGTTTTCGTCCGGGCATCAATGGACCAAGTGCGAGCAGCGGATCATCCGTGGCAACACCGTCCTAGGAAATCGCCAGCTCGCCGGCGGCAGAACTGCCCGCTCGATTCTGCGGACGCGGCATTCGTCGAGCGGTGGCGCGGCAGCGGCCCTGCTCGGCTCGCCGCTCCCACCGTTCCCGCGCGAGCTTCGCGGAGCGGGTGCTCGGCGAGCGCGACACGGTTCGTTCCCTTCTCGACTTCGTCGGTCCGACCATGCCGCCCAGGCGCACATGCGCCGCAATTCCGCACTCGATTCCGGCGGTTTGGATTCGTCGAGCGGTGTGACTCAGCGCGCTTGCGGCGCCGTGCGGCTCGGGCCGTCCTGGCGATCGCACACGAGGTCTCCGGTGGGGCCGGCGAGGGCCAAACCGTACGAACCGAATAGCCAGTGCTTCTGGTTGCTGGATCTGAGAGCAACCTACGGGCTTTCTTCGGTCAGACGGTTTCTGGACGGCATTTGCCGCTTCAGTCTCGGTGCCCTCCAGTCCGGCATCAGCCATTAGATTAGACCCGCTGAGCGAGCTTGCGACCAGTAGCGCTCTGGTCATGCGGCCGTTCGCCGGCAACTCTCAAAGGTCCCTCACGTATTCGTGCACACTCCGAAGCGCCGAATCAATCTCGATGTCTATGCTGCACTGCGCCGCCAACTCCGCAAATCGGGCCCGCCATGATTCGGGCGGCGGTGCGAGTTCCGGCGGAATCGGATGGGTTGCCCGGTGGGCGAACGTTCGCTCTATGTTCTCGCGCAGGCGGCGCGGTTCCATTTGGGTCCGCATTAGCAGGAGCAGGTCAACCAAGTCCTTGACGAGCGAATTGTCGCGATCGGGGCGCGGACGTGTGTAGGTATGAAGTTTCTCGGCGAACTGCTGCTCGCGCGAGATCATTCGGAATTCCGGCCTCGGCAGACCGGCGAAGTCGAACCACCCCTCCCCCTCGATTTCATCGGTGGGCTCAATTAGGTCATCACCGATCCCAATATCTACGTGGAAGCCAACAAAGGGACGCCCGGCCATTCTGGCCTGAACCGGGTACCGGCTACCGCCCTGAGGTGCGGCATCGAGGTTCAGAATGGACTCACCGACCTGGAAAACGAAACCATCGGCCAGGTCGAGTGATGCTGCATCATCCACCAAGCGGTGCAACAACTCGGGAGCGATGGGCTCGCGCCCGGCAATCGACAGGTCGATGTCTTTGGTCGTGCGGGCAGTCTCGATCCTGAGCTCTATGGCATAGCCGCCTTTCAGGCACCAGGATGGCCGACCCTGGTTTTCAACGAACATGCGCGCCAGGAGGCGATCAAACGCAACCCGCCGACGAAGCCGTTGCAGATCCGTGCCTGTGCGGTTGGCGATTTCCAGCAGACGCGCTTCGAGGGCTGTGCGAAGCGCTTGCGGTGTCTTGTAGGTTTTATCGCTTGGCATTAGCGCTCTCTTCGACGAAAGCGTCGATTTGTGCACGCACGTCGGGCGGCAGTTTGGCGCGTTCGATTTGTCGGCGGGTGATCAGCCCTCGTGCCAGGCCTTCAGTGATGGCTTGCTTGAGAATACTCTCGTCCGTCTTGCCCGCCGCGATCAGATCTGCGATTGTCCGGAGAGCCGTAGTGGCGCGCACGCCAAGCACGTCCTGAGAATCCGTTGGCATCAGGTCCGCTTTGTGGAGTACCAGGGCTTTGGGAATTGCCGAATTCCGACGGAACCCTCTGGGGACGGTCATGTGAAGCTTGGCTGGGTTAACGTCGGAGAGATCGTAAAGCGCGAGCGCAGTGTCGTAGCTGTAAACGCCCTGGGGGATGTCATTGCGATCGCGGGACCAGAGAAACCACAGCACCAGGTCGGGCCGCTCCGGCGACGGGAAGTTACGGAGCCGGTAGATGCCGCGGTGTTCCCGAATCCAATTACCGGCACGAACGTGGTACGCGTGCTTCGACTCGTCATAGCCCGCTTCCTTGGCTTGTTTCGTCGTGAAGAAGCCATACTGCGGCTCGGCGATCTCATACAGGTTTCGGCTTGATTCGGTCTCGCGCATCTATATGCATGATACCCGAAATAGTTAAAGGGTTCATGCGGATCGTCGCCTTGGGACTGGCTCTATCCGGCGCCCCCCGGCAGTTCCAACTCCTTTTACTTAGGGCGAAAACCCAAAGGTCATTCTCGACTCCCATTCAACTCCCATTACCCGTTTCCGAGGGTTCCTTAGGGCTTCTTCGAGTGCCACTCGTGTCCTATTATCAACTACATAGCCAAGGTCCGACACGCTCATAACCCAAAGGTCGAAGGTTCAAATCCTTCCCCCGCAACCAAAACTCCTTCCTAATCAATAACTTCCAAGAAAAGCAAAAAGGGATAAAAAACAGCTGCTACCAAACTGCTCGAACTGCGGCCAAATTCAGGCCTCGTGAACCGCATCTACTTCGTTCCAACGACCCGCAACCACAAGGGCAGCGCCGCGCGGTCGACACGCGCCGAAGCATTGATTTTCCAGGTGTTTTTGAAGGTTCAGCCTAACCAGATCTGTAAGTCCGATCAGCAGACATCGCTGTGGGCTGGCGCCTGAAAGGGACAGACCTTTGGGTCCAAAACCCAACGGTCTTGGTTTCAACTTTTTGCAAATGGATTCGCTGCTGGATATCGGCATCGCAGGCGATTTCACGCCTGTGCTGGCCATAGCGAACGGTCTTCAACGACTTGGCACTCATGGGTCAGATCGCGATGCTTCCACGTAAGCGTGCGCGGACAAGGAAGACTGGTCGCCGCTCGCGCTTGGTCCATTGATGCCCCGACGGAAACCGAACCCTCTCGAACTGGACGCGGCTATGCCTCGCTGCCGGTCTGTTTTGGTAAGACCTGGAATCCGAGTTTGGCGGCCTGCTTTCGCAGGCGGACTTCGGCTTACTGAAGGGCGGACTCATCCTGGCCGCTCGTTCCCGCACTCGCTTCACATCGTGGTGAGTATTTGAGCGAGTCAGTCGCGTCGAGGAAAATGCCCAGCAATCCAGAAACTCAACCGCTGGACAATGCGGGCTGAGGTTTAGAACCCACGTCGAAACCCGTTTGGGGCCCGGTTTGGCACCGGATGACGCGCGTCGCCTCCCAATCTGTGGGGGTTCCCTGCAGGCCCGTGGGCAGCCTGCTCGATGTCGAGGACTTTAGGCGGCCGAGGTACCATGTAAGGAACAACGGCTCCAAGATCGACTCTATGAAGTCCGTCCTGATCCTGATCGCCTCTGTCGCGTGCACATGGGCAGCGACTGACCCCGGAGCTCTGGCTGAGGCTAACACCGGGCTTGGGCTCGCCCGCGAGGGTAAGTACGAACTGGCCATTCCGCACTACCGGGCAGCCATCAACCTGGATCCGCACCTGTCCGGCATTTATCTGAACCTCGGCTTGGCCTATATGAAGCTGGAGCGGTTCTCGGAAGCTGCCACTGCCCTCGAACAAGCCGCGAAAGCCGACCCGTCCAGCTTCCAGGTAAATGTCTTGCTCGGCATGAGCTATTACGCCTGCCGCAGATTCGAGGCCGCTGCGGTGCAACTGAAACGTGCGGCCGCGCAGCAGCCGGAGAACGTGGAATTGCGCTTTAAGCTAGCCCAGAGCTACCTGTGGTCGAAACAATATCAGGACGCGATCAACGAGTTTCGAGCGCTGCTCACCAAGGACCCGGACTCGGCGCCCGTCCACTTGCTTTTGGGCGAGGTGCTGGATGCGGCGAACCACGAAGAGCAGGCGACCGCGGAATTCGAAGCCGCGGTGAAAGCCCCGCATCCCGAGCCTGAGGCGCACTTCGCACTAGGATACGTCTATTGGAAGCAGAGGCGTTTCGAAGAGTCGCGGCGGGAGTTTCAGGCGGAACTCGCCGATCAACCGCGGCACACACAGGCTTTGATCTATTTGGGCGATGCGGAGATGCACTTGGAAGCCGAAAGGGCCGCCGAGGAGCATCTGCGGCTGGCGTTGAGCCTGGATGCGAATATTAGGCTCGCGCACCTGGACCTCGGCATCCTGCTGGCCGACAGGAACGACTACGACGGCGCCGCCAGTCATTTTCGGGAGGCAATCCGGCTGGATGCTACGAAGCCGGACGCGCACTACCGGCTGGGCAGGCTGTTACGTTCCATGGGCCGCGAGCAGGAAGCGGACGCGGAGTTCGCCAAGGTAAAAGAGTTGGCGAAGGAAGAGCCGCCGGCGCCACTCATCGCTTTGCCAGGAATCGAGAGGAAGCGACTCCCGTGAGCGGCGTGCCGGCGCCGGGCCGCCTCGTCTTGGCGGCGACCGGACTATTGGCCGTGGTCTGGGCAATTGCGTCCGGTCAGAATGCGGATGCGCCGATTCACTTCGTTTACCGTCCCGTCGATTTCAGGCTGGAGAGTTGCGAAACGCCGCAACGTCATGCGCCGGAAACCATGGCCGGCGGCGTTGCGGTGTTCGACTATAACAACGACGGCCACCCGGATATCTTCTTCACCAACGGTGCTGATATTCAGACTCTGAAGAAGACGTCTACCAAGTACTCCAACCGGCTCTTTGAGAACGACGGCAAGGGTAATTTCAAGGATGTCACCGCCAAGGCCGGCCTGGCGGGCACCGGCTTTGACACCGGCGTGGCTATCGGCGACTACGATAACGATGGTTACGAAGACATCTTCGTTGGCGGGGTTCACGGAAACCGGCTCTACCATAACAACGGCGACGGCACGTTCACGGATGTCACGGTAAAAGCGGGGCTCGACCGGCCGGACAGCCAGTATGGCCCTTTGTGGTCGGTCGGGGGGGCGTGGGTGGACGTGAACAACGACGGACTGCTGGATCTCTTCGTGCTCAACTATCTGGCTTGGGATATCAAGACCGAGCCGGAGTGCGAGGCGGGACCGGGCGTGCTCGATTACTGCCATCCGAAATTCTATAAGCCGACCGCGAATCAGTTATTCCTGAACAATGGTGACGGGACCTTCCGCGATATTTCCGCGGAATCCGGCATCCGCGCCCATCCCGGGAAGGGAATGGGAGTGGGAATTGCGGACTACGACCTGGATGGTCTGATGGATATCTTTGTCACCAACGACAAGATGGAGAATTCGCTCTTTCACAACAAGGGCGGCTGCAAGTTCGAGGAGATTGCGTTCGATGCGGGTGTGGCGCTGGCGGAAGACGGGAAGTTCATTTCGGGAATGGGCGTGGACTTCCGAGACATCGATAACGATGGCTTACCGGATATCGCTTTCGCCGCGCTCGACCATGAGACCTTTCCGCTTTTCCGAAACCTGGGGAAGCGCGGCTTCGCCGACATTACCGGGACAAGCGGCATGGCGCGGCTCAGTTCGCCGATGGCGGGCTATTCACCCACCATTGCCGATTTCGATAACGATGGCTGGAAGGACATGTTTGTGACGCGCGGCCACGTTCAATCCTTGGGGTATGCGTCGAGAGTGCAGGTAGAGCAGCCTAACACCGTGTTCCGAAACCTGGGCGGTGCCAGGTTTCAGGCTCTCACCGAGGAAGCCGGTTTGACTGCACAGCCACCCAGCCGGCATCGCGGCTCGGCGGTAGGTGACCTGAATGGCGACGGGCGCCTGGACGTCGTGGTGACGGCCATTAGCGCGCCGGCCGAGATTTGGATCAACGACAGCCCGGGTGCCAGGCACTGGATCGAGTTCCAGTTGCAGGGAACGACGAGCAATCGCGATGGCATTGGAGCCCGAATCAAAGTGACGGCCGGTGGAACCGTGCAATACAATCACGTCTCTTTCGCTGCCGGATACGCCTCTTCGAGCGCCGGTCCTACGCACTTCGGCCTGGGCCTTAGTAAATCGGCTGACCTGGTGGAGATTCGTTGGCCTTCAGGGATCGTTCAAGAACTCAGAAATGTGTCGGCAGATCACGTGGTCAAGGTGAAGGAGCCGTCGAAGTAGAGGCAGGCCAGTCGTCGGTGCGGAAAGGTGCGGCGGGAAGGCCCGCGCCGTTGAACAGGGTCGCCGCCGGATTTGCCTGCCAGGCGTAGCGGACAAACATCGGCTCGGGAACCAACTGGGTCGATAGGATCACGGCGTCGCCCTGGATCCGGGCGTCCGCCCAATACCATTTGTGATCGTCGCCGGCGACCGCGAATTCGCCCAGCTTGTCGCCTTTGACCACGAGTCCACCTTCGGTATGGTCGAAATTGAGCTTCAAGGCGCCGGGCAGACGGTCCACCGAAGACAGGGTTGGCCCAGAGTACGGAATCCCGAGGCCGTAATGCTCTCCCAGAGCGCAGAAAGCCAGACGTTCGCCTGGCTCTTTCTTGTCTACCGGGTGAATGTTATCGGGGTCGCCCGTATCGACGGTGACGGCGAGGCACGAATGGGGCACGTTTTTCGCCGTAAGCGCCTGGGCGTCCCGAAGCTCGGCCCACGAGTCGTCTCCCGGGACGTCGCGGCGATGCATATACGCGGGCAGGCCCACGATGTAGAACGGAAAATCGCCCTGGCCGAACAGCTTCCGCCAATCGGCGATCAGGGCCGGCATCAGCTTGCGGTATTGATACGCGCGCTCGGTGTTGGACTCCCCCTGGTACCAGATCGCGCCCGTGATGGCGAGCGGAGCTAACGGTGCCAGCATGCCGTTGTACAGAACCCCCCGCATGCTCGGCAAGTTCTCGAACGCGACCGGCAACGGTTGAGGCGGGCGGCCATCCACGGCGACCTTGCCTTTCCACTCGCCGCTCAGCGGAATCACCGTGCCGTCCCCCAGAACCAGACGAAGTTCGCTGGCCGGGCTAATGAACCCGCCGTCGGGTTTCAACTTGAACAGGCGGACGGCGATGACGTTGCGGCCGGGCTTCAAGGCTCCGCCCGCGAAATATACCCGCGGGTTCTCAACCCAGGAACTGGCGCCCACCTGCCGGCCGTTGATGTAGGTGGTGTCCATCTTATCGACCGACCCCAGGTACAAGCGGACCATGCCTTGCGGAAGTGTCTCCGGGAGAGTGATTTCCTTCCGTAGCCAGCAGAGGCTGGGGACATCGGCAACACCCAGTTCCTTGAAGTCGCCGGGGATCCGGAGGGTCTTCCACGACGAATCGTCCATCGCCGGATCAGCCCAGGACCCATTCCTGGAGCCGATGTCGTATTCGTCGTACCAGTGCATGATGTAATTGCCGTACTGCGGGCCGCCGGCCTGCCGCCGGCGCTCGACTTCCGCAATGCCAGCATCAAAGTCCTTTACCGGCCGGAGGCCTTCGCCGCTGACGAACGTTTCGGCGGGAACGCCGCCTACTGCCTCCTGAATCAGGCCGATGGGCACGTGCTCCGACGCTTGCACTCTTCGGGCAAAGAAATATGCCACAGCGGAGATTCCGCCGAAACCGCCGACCGTGCTCGGCGAAACGACTCTCCAGGAGCCGCGCGGGACATCCACGGGCGAATAGGACACCCGCTGGGCGACCACGTAGAAGCGAATCTGGGGGTAATTGGCGTTCTTAACTTCTTCCGCCCCGTTTCTGGCCTGCCTCAGGCCGAACTGCATGTTCGACTGGCCGCCGCAGATCCAGACATCGCCGACCAGCACACCGTGCAGCTCGACGGTCTGCTCGCCGGTGATTTTGATCGTGTAGGGCCCGCCCGGCGCGGGAGGCTGGATTTGCGTCTGCCAACGGCCATCCGCTCTGGCAGTCGCCGTCGCGGCATTCTCCCCGATTTCCACGCGGACCGTGTCTCCCGGTTTCGACCATCCCCAGATCCGGTTTGGCTTGCCCCGCTGGAGTACCATGTCGTCGCAGAAAATTGGGCTGACGAATGGAAGGGGGACGGGCTCCTGGGGCGGCGCCCCGAACGCGCTTTCACTCATCAGCGCGAGAGCCGCCAGCGTCGAAAACGAAATCAGAGTTCTCTCGATGTTGTTCAATGCTGCTTTCATGTTCCTGCCCCACCTCCACGAGACTGCGCCGAACCGCTCCTCGCTTAGTGGAGCGGTTATAGAGAGTACGGAAGATAGACACATCGTTGACCTCCCGTGATTCAACGCCGAACGGCCTTCCGGGCGAAACAAGAATGTCCTAAGCAGCGGTTCGGTTAGTTCGCAATGCGGTTCCCTCGCCCGCGCCCCGCTGCGCTCGGCGCCCGGTCCGGCTCGGAGCGCGCAGCCTTCAATTGCGGCAGCCAATCTCGCAAATCCGAACAAGGCAAGCACAGCACTTCGCTTCATCTTGCGATCCTCAGGCCGCTGTCGCTATTTAACCAGCGCATCGGCGGCATTGGCCGCCAGAATCCACTTGGCGGTGACGCTGATGGTGTATTCGTCTTCAAACCACAGGAAGCCGAAGTCGTCGATGCACTCGGGGAAGTCCGGCTGGATGAGGATGTAGCCCGGAATCATGCCGCCGGGAATGAAGGTCCCGTCCGCACGGTTGTTCCCGTAGGCCTTCATCTTCGAAACCGTCCCCACCGAGGAAATGTACGAAGTGCTCGACACCGGGTGCGTTCCCAACAGGTAGTTGGCCGCCCGCAGCGTGTAGTCCGTGCCGACGATTTCCGGGAATGCTTTGTGCAGGAAGTACATCCGCACGCCGAATTCGGCCACCGACACCGAGCCGCCCCAGGTACGGAGGCTGGGCGGAACTCCGAACGGAGTCTTGGCCAGGTCAGCATCCAGCTCGACCGCGTAGGCTTTGACCACCTCCGCGAGCTGCTTCTTGAACTCCGCGTCCATGTAGGGCAGGGCGCGAACGGCCGTCCAGCCGTTGAATCCGAATCGCTGCTTGATTGTGGGGAACAGCTCCAGGATGCGCTTCTTATATGGCTCGGCGCCATGGGTGGTGATCAGCAACTCCAGCGCGGCGTTCCAGTCCATGGCCGCGCCCATTCCCCCAGGGCCGAATCCGCCCCGGCCCTGAGGCATGGGAGTCGGATTTGCATGTTCCTCGTTCCACAGCCTGACGGCGGTATCCAGGCACTCCTTGGCCAGAGGGTCGTCCCAGCCTTTGAGCAGCCGCGCGGCAGCGGCCAGCGATGCCGCGGCGCCGTACTGGAGGTTCGCGCTCTTGGTGGTGAAGGCCCAGCGGTCGTCCGGCTTGCCGGAGAAGTTCCCGTCCAGCTCGTTGGGCCCGAGCCTCTCCGAATAGGTCCGTCCGTCGGTATTCGATGCGGCGTCGCCCAGGTGCGTGTACCCGCGCAGGTTGGGCTCGATGATCCCCATGATCGGATGGCCGATTGCCTTGATCTGCGCGAGCACCTGCAAGACCCCGTGCTTGACCTGTTGCACCGCGTCCGGGACTCCGTCGGGCCGGTGCATCTCCACCTCGCGGGCTGTCTCGTCCACCGAAAGCTGGTCCCACTTCAGGTCGAACTCCTGGTAGGCCAGGGCCAGGTCCTGAATTACGGAGTACTGGCTGGGGGCGATGTTGTCGTAGTCGCCGGCGTCAAACCAGCCGCCCACGTTCAGTCCAGGGATGTGCTCGCCCGGCTTGTACGGCGAATCGAGGTTCGGGCCCATGCGGTACCCGTCGAAGTGTTGCGTGTTGGGCGGCGCCTGGCGCGCATCGTCCAGGTGCGAGACGCCGTGCCAGAGCCGGTAGCCTTCCCGTACCGAGACGTGATCCATCTCGACGGCGAGGAAACCATCCAGGCTAGATTGCCACGTACGGCTGTAAACGTCCTTGGCGATAGGGAACAACTCGGTCTTCAGGCCTGCGTACTCGATCGCGTACAGGCCGGGCTCTTTGACCGCGGAGAAATCGAACTTCGCGTATGTGTAGCGCAGCCACGGCGTCGGAGTGGAAACCGGCCCTTCAAAGACCTCCTTATAAGAGCCGTCTTCGCCCAGACGGAGCAGCTTCGCCGTCTTGGGCGCATCGAATTTCGGATCCAGTTCAATAACGGCGACCTTCGGGAAATTGGGCGCGTAACCCGCCTGGCTGTGCGCCACCATCGGCGGCCGCGTCCAGTTCGGGATCACGTCTGGGCGGATGTGCCAGACCACCGCGCCTTCGGTCTTGCCCGAAGGAATCAGGGTGCGCAGCACAAACCAGCCGTTCTGAGCCCGGTTGCGGCCGTCATAGAGGGATACCGGCCCGTTTTCGGAGGTAACAGTGATGCGAGACTGCGCGTCCTCCGCCGCCAGCGTGATGCTTTTGCCGCTGGCGAACGGAAGCGGCTGCGTGTAGCCCTTGTCTTTGTCCCACTGCTCCTGGTAGGGGAGTTTCTTCGGGTCATCAGGCGACGGCAGCACCTTCTGCATCGGATCCTGAGGACTGCGCGGCATCATCCCGAACGACTGACCGTCCACCGCATAGCTCTTGCCGACGTAGATGGATGGCAGGAACTCCAGATTGAAGCCCGCGCGGCCGGCCAGTTTCTCTGGCAGCGGCTTCTCGAGATTGACGCTCACCCGCACGCCGCCTGGTTCGGCAGCGACTTCGAGGCGATAGTTCATCTCGTAACTGGGAAACGACAGTTGCGCTGTGAGGCGGTTGTGTCCTTTGTCCGCCTGCTGGCCGTTCAGTTTCGCCACCAGGTCCCACTGCTCCGGAGTGGGCACCAGGCGCACATCTCCGTTGGTCGCGATGCGCTGGCCATGCAGGATCATCTCCATGGCGGCTTTCTTCTCGTCGACGAAGATCGGGTGGAAAGTGTCCTTGTAGAGAATGACGCTGAAGCCCTGTGTGTTCAGGTAGCCGTTATCGGTCACTTGCATCAGGAAATCGCCGCCGCTGACCGGCAGAGTCAGAAACAGGCTGGCGAGGAGGACGGTTTGACGTTTTGTGAACATAGGAGAACAGGCCTTTGATTGGTTCATAGCATCCGTATCTGCCCTACATCGAATTCATACGCACTGACGACTAAGTCCCGTTGCCGTTATCCGCAATCCAGGTCTGCGCAACGAGTGTCACGCAGCTCAGACCAAGGAATAGGGGAATAAGGCGGTGAGCATCCACTTTACTTGCAGTCCTCGCCAACGCACAGGTTCTTGCTGAAGAACGGCATCACATGATTCTGAAAGCGGACGGCCACCGCGCTGGTATGCGTGCCTTGATAGATCTCGAAGGTGTTGGCAATCTCGTAGGTGTCCAGGACCTCATGCAACTTGCCCGCGTCGATCTTCAAACCGTCCTTGTCGCCCACATCGATCGCAATTGCCCGGTACTGACGCAGGTTGCCGATGTACTGATCGACGAACGCCAACGGAGCATTCGCTGCCCATTTCGCGACTACATCCGTGTCTGCCACCCCGTTCTTCGTTGGCAGATCGAGATAGAGCGGCGGTTTCTTGGGATCCGGCGACCATGCGGCCGCAGACGCAAGCTGAGCGCGAAGCCCCCAAGGCAGGTTGGCCGAATCTGCGGGCGTCTTTACTGCCTCCAGGGCTTTTTCTGCGGCTGGATCGGTAGGTCTGGCTCCCATGGGCGACAGACAGCAAGGGCTCATGATGTACAGGCTGCCGAAGACGTCCGAATGTTTCATACCGATGCGGCTGGCGCCATAGCCGCCCATCGAATGGCCGACCAGTCCCCGGCTCGTCCGCTTGGCAATCGTCCGGTAATGAGCGTCTATATAGCCGACGAGGTCGCGCGCGATGAACTGTTCGAAGTCGCCCGTGGTCGCGGAACTGGAATACATCGATCCGTTGTGCATCGTCTTGGAGTCTGGCAGCACCACGATCACCTCCTGAGCCCCTTGCGCAAAGGCTCCCTCGATGGTTTGCGGTACATGGATTTCGTTGGTCCACTGCTCGGCGCCGATCGAGTAGCCGTGCAGCGCGTAGACGACAGGATAGCGCCGGTTCTTTTGGGTGGCATAGCTGGGCGGCAGAAAGACAATGACGTCGCGGTCCACGGCATCGCCCTCCAGATTCCCTTCCAGCGCGGAACCGTGGATCTTGATGCGCTCCACGGTCACCGGCTTCGCGCCGGGAACGACCGGAGGTACTTCAGTCTGCACCTGTGCCACAAGCTTGGGCCCGAAAGCAGCGGCAACGGCCACAGTCATCACACAGAAGGATTTCATGGTTGTCATCAATGTCCTCTTTTTTCAGAAACCTCGTAAGCATAGATACTGACACTGAAGGGCGGTACCGCCATCGAGTCGGGAACGGCACCGAGCGTCTGCTCCTGCACCTCGACTCCTGGCTTCTGTCCGACCGTGATGGTTGCGTCAACAGTTTCCGGTGCCATGCGCCAGAAACGTCCCTGGCCGGCGAGCCTCACGCCGTTGATGGAGAGTTTCAGGAGTTGCTCGGAGTCCGAGGGATTCAGCACGGCGAAGGTGAGCGTCTTGCGGTCGCCGCTGAAGGCCGCGGTCACGTCCAGCGGGAAGGTGTCGCTGCCCGGATTGACCGCGGGCTGATCGCCGCCGGCGGGGTAGATGGGCTTCGGCTGTGGGGAGTCGCCGAAGACTTCTACGGGCAGCGTACCGAAGTGGTCGCTGTACATCTTGAATAAAAGCCCCGTCGGACTCAGCACGGCGTCGGTGCGGTTCGCGCTGAGCATCGCCGTGGCGAAGGTGAACGCGCCGAGCTGATAGAGATCGGAGTGGCGGAACATCTCGTGGAAGGCCCAGGCGTAAGCCGGGACCACCTTGTAGGAGTTAGCGGGAGCGCCCATGTAGGCCCATTCGTCGATGGCGACCGGCACCGGCTTCTTCCGCAACTCCGGAATGCGCTTCAGGTACTCCTGATAGTGCTCGTACTTCACGCGGACCTGTGTGGCGGGCGCGCGCATCCATTCCACCAACGGCTGCGGCCCGGTCGGAACCTTCTCACCGGTCTTGAGGTCCAGACGCTGGTTGCTCGACGAGTAGTAGTGCTCGCTCAGCATGTCGATGTTGTCCAGGCAGTGCGCCAGCATGTGGCCGCTCCAATCGGCCACCGACAGATAGTCGGGGACGATCTGGCCGTTGATGCGCTTGGCCTGCTTGGAGCCCGCCATGGCGTCCGGCATGGCTCCGCCGGCGATCAGCTTGATCGTCGGATCGACCTTGTGCATGGCCTTGGCGAACAGATCGTGTTTCAACTCAAACTGCTCGACCGAGGTGTGGCCCAACTGCCAGTCGCCCCACGGCTCGTTGCCCACGCCCCACAGCTTCACGTTGTACGGTTGCGGATGGCCGTTGGCGGCGCGCCAGCGGCCCATCGGCGTTGTGGCCGCGCCGTTGACGTACTCCACCAGCTGCGCGGCGGACCAGGCGTCGCCGAAACCGGCATTAACCGTGATGTATGCGTCAACATCCAACAGCCTGCACAGCGTCATGAACTCGTCCGTGCCCACGTCGTTGGGCTGCACCGCGTGCCAGACTGGATCCCAGACCGGCGGACGCTGGTCGATTTCGCCCACCGCGTTGCGCCACTCGTGCCCGGAGACGAAATTCCCGCCCGGCCAGCGGTAAACGCCCGAGTGCAGCTGCTTCAGCGCCGCGATCACCTCCGCACGGAAGCCCTCAATGTTGTCGGCCGGCATCAGCGAGGCAGCGCCAATGTGCAACGTGCCTGCCCCCGTGGCGACGATCTGAATCCGCGCTTCGTCCGTGTCGGCCCGCGCCACGAAGCGCAGCGGGTACTTCTTGTACCCGCTGCCGGCGATGGTGACGACGGCCGTCTGCTTGTCGCCGTCCGCCTTGCCCCACACCAGATTCACTTTCACCACCGTTCCGGCAGGACCCGCCAGAACTACGCGGCCCGTGTACGCTTTCCCCTTGCGCACTGCCAGGCTGGCTTGCTGGATTCCGCGCGCCTCCGTCCGGCCGAGCTGGACCGCCGGCGAATGGTCGCCCGTGTAAGCCCGCTTGGCATCCATCGTGACGAATTCGTCGGCGCCCACCGGCATCCAATGGCGCGGCGCCATGCGCCTCCTCCAGGCCGGGCCCTCCGGCTCGGCGGGCGGCTTCGACGTCACCGGGTTGTAGAACTTCCGGTCGTCGAGCATCTCCGCCCAGATGCCGCTGTTGACGAGGCTCCCGGCGTGCTCCAGGAACTGGCCATAGATGTACTTCGAGATCGGCGCACCGGTCTTCGACGCGTCGATAGTCGCATTGACGGTTTGAGTCTGAGCAAACGAGATCGATGAGAAGAGGAGGGCTGCCAGCAGCAGCCCCCATCTCTTCGAAGCTGAATTCTTCGTTGTTGTTCGCAAAGTATGATGCCTCCTGCCGTGATCTTTGGCGAGTGAAGATCGCTGACGCGCGGCGACAGGGACCTTCACCCGCGGTTTTCTGTTATTGCTCGAGCGCGACTACAGTCACTGATTTCGGCTCCAGCTTGAGAACCAGCTTGCCGTCTTGAACCTTCGCCGAGACGGGCTTTGGTACGACGGCATTGGGCGCCTCGAAGCTATTGACGCTGTCAACCTTGGGCGCCGTCAACATCTCTCCCGCTGCCGATTTGACCTGGATGCCGGCCAGCTCCGCCTCGATCTCAACAGGTTGCTCCGGATCAAGATTCGTGACTTCCAGCCACAGCTTGCCGGACGCGTCTTTGGCGGCGATCGCATCCAGACGCGGCAAGCGAATGTCGCCTTGCGTGTAGATACCGGCATCAAAAGTGACCGGCACAAAGGTCGCATCGTGGAACGGCAGATACATCTTGAAGACTTGATAGGTGGGGGTAAGAACCATCTTCTCTTTGTTCGTCATGATCATCGCTTGCAGTACGTTGATCATCTGGGCGATGTTGGCCATGCGCACCCGGTCGGCATGGCGGGCAAAGATGTTCAAGTTCAGGGAAGCCAGAATGGCGTCCCGCAGGCTGTTCTGCTGGACCAGGAAACCCGGGTTCGTGCCGGGCAATGGAGCGTACCAGGCGCCCCACTCATCCACCACCAGCGCGACTCTCTTTTCCGGGTCATACTTGTCCATTACCGCCGACTGCTTAGTCACCAGATCTTCCATCTCCAAAGTGGATTTGAGAATCCGGCTGTACTCGGCCGTACCAAACCCCACCGAGGCGAACGACGGCGGCCACTTCACTACCGTGTAGGAGTGCATCGAGAGCCCATTGATATCCCAACTCCAGTGGCGATCCCGGTACGCCTTCATGATGCTCTCGGTCCACTCCGTACTGCCGTCGCCAGGGCCAACCGCAATTTCGAGCATCTGCCACTTGCCCTCTTGCGCCGGATTGTAGTTCCTGACGAAACGGCTGTAGATCTTAAGTTGGCTCAGATAGTAGTCCACTGTCATGTTGCCGCCGCAGTCCCAGCTCTCATTGCCGATGCCGAGAAAGCCGACCTTGTAAGGAGCAGGATGGCCGTCTGTCGCGCGCTCCTTGGCCAGCGTCGTCGGCTGGTCGGTGGTCAGATATTCCAGCCATTCTGCAGCCTCCTGTGGAGTGCCGGAGCCCACGTTTACCGAGATGTACGCCTCACTGCCGATTTGATCGATGAAATCCATGAATTCGTGCGTCCCAAAGGTGTTCGGCTCGGTCACGCCGCCCCAGTTGGGATTGAGCGTCACGACTCGCTTGTCGAGCGGGCCGAGGCCCTTGCGCCAGTGGTACTCATCGGCGAAGCAGCCGCCGGGCCAGCGCACGTTCGGCACCTTGAGCGCCCGCAGCGCGGCAACAACGTCGTTGCGGATGCCGCGCGTATTCGGGATTGTGGAGTCCGGACCGACCCAAATTCCCTCGTAAATGCCGTGGCCGAGGTGTTCGGCGAACTGGCCGAAGATGTTGCGGTCGATCTTCGCTCCAGGCTTGGACGCGTCAACCGACAAATGCACCTTTTCGGCGGCCATGCCGGGAACAGTCAGAGCGAGCGCTATGCAGCCGAAACCAATCATATGTATACGCAGCACGGACAGACTCCTTTGGACAAAGAATTAGAAATACATGGGCAAGACAACGAAGGCAAGCGGCGCGTTGCCTGAGCGCACAACGCGCCATTGAAGGCACGGTGGTTCATGGGAATCATTTTCATATGTTCTCCTATGCGCCCTAACGGAACAGCCTCGGTGCGAAATCGTTCAGGTCCCGTCGCCAGGTCAGCCACTCATGTGCCGTGCCAGGCGACGAGGAGGGTGCGGTGCTGAGACCGTTGCCGATGCCGCTGAACAGGCCCACCCACGCGAACTTGTCCACGTGCCCCAGCGTGAGATGGCATGTCTGGTTGCCTCCTATCGACAAGCCGGCCATGGCGCGATGCCGGCCCGCTGCACTATCGTCTCTCAAACTCGTACAGCTCAATACTGATGGGTGCGACTTCGAGCGTCTTAGGCGCCTCGCGCGCGTCCACGCTGACAGCCACGCGTTTTTCGGGCGTGCTGCTGGTCTGCCCGCCGGCTCCAGCGGTCGCAAATGCGGTGAGCAGGACCAGGAAGAGCGGTTTGTTGGACATCATTGTTTCTCCGGACCGGTCGACACCGCTCACTTGAAGATCCGTGGAGCGAAATCGTTCAGACATCGGCGCCAGGTCAGCCACTCGTGCGCCGTGCCGGGCGACTCAAAGTAGATGTTCTGGATGCCCGCCTTGGTTAGCTGCTCGCTGAAGTTCTTGGCGCCGGGTCCTTCCATGGAGCCGATTCCCAGAAAGAGGACCTTGACCTTCTTGTTAAACGTCTCTGCGTCCGCGAACACGCCGTTGTTGGAAGTCTTCGGATCGAACTGCCCCCCGAAGCCGCCGGTGCTCCCGCTGAAGCCGCCGATATAGGCGAACTTGTCCAGGTTCGCCAGGGTCGTCAGGAACGTCTGAAAGCCTCCCATCGAGAGCCCGGCCATGGCGCGGCTCTTTCGTCCCGGAAGCACCCGGTACCTCTTCTCGATCATAGGAATCAGATCCGTGAGCATCATCTCGGTGAATGTTGCTCCAGTGAAACCGGCCAGGCCGCGCCGGACCGGAGGAGCCGCTGGCCGCGCTCCCTCGGCTGGTGGCGTGGTTGGTTTCGGTGGGGGCTGGAGTCCCCGCGACAGGAAGATCGACCCATCCTCGCCCGGCTTGACGGCGTTGAGATTGTCCATGACGATGATCATCGGCGTGGCTTTCTTCGCTGCGATCAGGTTGTCCAGGATGAAATCCACATGCCCCTGGATATGCCAACTCTGTTCGTTCTCTCCCCAGCCATGCATCAGATACAGAACGGGATAGCGCCTTTTGCCAGCGTCATAATACGGTGGTGTGTAAACGTAGCATCGCCGCCACGCACCGGTGACTTTGGAATAGTACCAACGCTGGCTCACCTGACCGTGCGGCACATCTTTGGGAAGGTAGTAATCTATGTCCGCCGCTTCGGGAATCTCGATCCCGCTGTTATCCCAGCCGCTGCCGAAGAACGTCCGGGTCGCCGGATCGGCGATCATAACTCCGTCCACGACCAAGGAGTAGTAGTGGAACCCTTCCACCAGAGGCGTCGTGGTTACGGTCCACACCCCATCGTCCCCCTTCGCCATATCGAAGTTCCGCCCGACTCTGACCTGCACCTTCTGGGCGTCGGGAGCCACCAGGCGGAATGTCGCGCGATGGTCGGGATAAACACAGGGATATTGCGCCCCCGGTATGTTCAATGTTGAGGGCTTGCATTCGTCGGTTGCCTGTCCGCAGCACAGCCCGCAAGCGAGCAGCGCCAACATGATGACTTTCATGAGTTCTCCTTGACTAGTGCAGTTACGTCATTCATTTCCTCGAGTTCCTGACTAGTATCGCGGCCGGAACCGGACTGTCGCCACGGGTCACATACCTTTGATCGTTACAGCGTGCCTTGCACGTGCGGGATGTCTGCCAGTGGCTGTCCGCCGCCAACGCAGATCTCCACCTTGGATTTCGGGACGTCGTCGGGACCGAGCGTGAAACTCACCTGACGGCTCTCGCCGGCACGCAAATGAACCCGCTGGAAGCCGCGAAGACTGCGTATCGGCGCTTCCTCTCCGGGGCCGCCGCCGACGTACAACTGGACCACCTCGTCGCCTTCGCGGGCCGAAGCATTCTTGACGGTCACGCTAATTTCAGCACCCTTCGACGCCCGCGTTGCGCTTAGGCCCGAGTACTCAAACTTCGAATAGCTCAACCCGAAGCCAAAAGTGTAGAGGGGATCGCCCTGGAAGTACCTGTAGGTGCGGCCTTTCATCGCGTAGTCCGTAAAAGACGGCAGTTGAGCCACGCTCTTGTAGAATGTCACCGGAAGACGGCCCGCCGGGTTATTGGTCCCGGCCAGGGTCTCCGCGATTGCGGCACCAGCCTCCTCGCCGCCGTACCAAGCTTCAAGCAGTGCAGTCGCGTGCTCCCCAGCATAATTCGCGCTGATCGCGCTGCCGCTGGTCAGCACGACGACGACCGGTTTGCCGGTTGCGATCGAAGCCTCCACGAGTCTTTCCTGCGAGTCGGGCAGGTCGAGACCGGTGCGGTCGCCGCCAAGAAATCCCGGGATATTGACTCCCCTCATTTCTTCGCCTTCCAGCTCGGAATTCAAACCAACGCAGACGATCGCAACGTCGGAATCCTTTACGATCCTCTCGGCTTCCGCAAGCAGATCGGCTGCTGGCGGAATCCAGGACAGTTGAGTGCCGCCTCCGGATCCCGGCTGCCGGTATTCCACTCTCAATGCGTGCTTTCGCCCGCGCTCCAACTGAACCTCTACCTGCGGGATCCGCCGTGCTCCCGGCGCCATCTGGGCGGGGGTTGGCTGCCCGGATAGAGTCCCGCCGAAATCCAGTTCCTTGTCGTCGAGAAACACTTGCGGCCGGGCGGCCGAGCGGCCGAAACCGGCGCGGATGGTCAAACGATAATCGCCCGACGCCGGCGGCGTCAGCGTGCCGGTCCAACGCACCGAATACTTCTCGCGGCCAATTGCGGCAAGCACGGCAGGGTCTTCCATGTTCAGGTCGAGGTACACGCGAGGTTCCGTCCGCCGAAGCTTCGGCTGCCCCTGCAACTCAGGATTATCGAAGTACTCGACCTGCACTCCCTGCCCGTTTCCATCCGGCGGCGCCAGAACAGTCTCGGGTACCAACGCGGGAGTAGTGGCCGTGTAGGTCGCGCCGAGCGCATAGCGCACTTGGGCGCTCGTGAACTGCCGCTCGATTCCCTCCAGCGGAGTCACTTGCTTCGAGGAAATACCGTGATAATTCCCCAACAGCGCAATGGGATCGTCGGCGGAAGGACCGATAACCGCAATTCTGTGCACCGAGGCGTTCAAGGGCAGAAACCCGCTCTGGTTTTTCAAGAGAACGATGGCCTCCCGTTCCGCATTCCTCGCCAGTTGTCTGTGTTCGTTTGAATCGTTCTCCGAAATCGGAATCTTCGAAAACGGGACCCGCTTCGGAGAATCGAACATTCCCAAACGGAATCGCGCCACGAAGAGCCGCTCCACCGCGCGGTCGATTTCGGCTTCCGTGATCTTGCCGGCCTTGACCTCGTCAACGAGAGTTCGATATTCGGTGCCGCAGGTGAGGTCGGTACCGGCCTTGACTGCTGCCACAGCCGCTGCGCCGAGCGTGGAAGTGTATTTATGACTCCGGAAGATGTCGCCCACGGCGCCGCAGTCGCTCACGACGTAGCCCTGGAATCCCCATTGTTCCCGCAGGCGCTTTTGAAGAAGGTCCGTGCTGGCGCAGTCGGGTATCCCGTCTACGGAGTTATATGCGCACATGACCGAATCCGCTTTGCCCTCCATGACTGTTGCCCGGAACGCCGGCAAATACGTATTGACCTTGTCAGACTCGCTCACGCGGGCGTCAAAGACGTGCCGTTCCGGCTCTGGACCGCTGTGCACGGCGTAGTGCTTGGGTGTGGAGACGACCTTCAGGTAGTGAGGATCGTTCCCCTGCATGCCTGTAACAAATGCGACGCCCATACGGCTGGTGAGATAGGGATCTTCTCCGTAGGTCTCCTGGCCGCGTCCCCAGCGGGGATCGCGGAAGATATTGATGTTGGGCGACCAGTAGGTCAGCCCGGCGATGGGGCTGATCATGGCAAACGGCACATTCGCGGGGGGCGGTGCAGGCGCCGGGCGGCGCATGGCGTCATTCCATTTGGCCCGCGCTTCCGTAGAGATCGTGTCGGCGACCCGGTGCAACAGGCCGGCATCCCAGGTGGCGGCTAGTCCGATGGCCTGTGGGAAGACGGTAGCACGTCCTTGGGCGACGCCGTGCAGGGCCTCGCTCCACCAATTGTAGGCAGGAATGCCTAGGCGCGGAATCGCGGGCGCGCCGTTCTGCATCTGCAGCACCTTTTCTTCCAAGGTCATGCGGGAGACGAGATCGGCGGCGCGTCGTTCCGGTGGCAGGTTGGGATCGAGATAGGGAGCGCTACTGACCGGTTGACCGAACGATGCGGTAGCGGCCAACGGCAGCAACGCGATCAGGAACCGAATCGATTTCAACTGAGAGTCTCCTATGGTGTCTTGTCTAAACCGACGTTCTGATTAAACCACAATTGCGTTACCTGGCCTGAAAACCCAAGAAGCTAACCGCTAAGCGGCGAAAGAGGCGGTCCAGATCTTCATCCGGCGCCGCCTCCTCCGTTCAAATCATTTGAGTCTGCGTAATGCGCGCGTGTTGCGTCCCGTTGGAGTTGCTGATTCTTCGAACCCGAGAGCGTCCGCTCGCCTACAGCCGTTGTGGTGTAGGCGAGCGGACGCGATCGGGCCCCGTCGATCAGAACAGGAACTTCATTCCGAACTGGAAGATGCGCGGTTCGTAAGTATTGGTTATTTGCCCAAATTGGGTGCTGCCGAAAGAGGTGTTGGGATTTTGCCACTGTGTGTGGTTGAACGTGTTGAAGGTCTCGACTCGGAACTCGAACCTGGCCCTCTCCGTAAACTGGAAAGCCTTGAACAGAGCCATGTTCCAATTGTTGCGCCCCGGGCCGACCACGTCATTCCTGGCCGCACTGCCCCACTGGAGCGCTGCCGGTTCAGCGAACGACGAGGTGCCGAACCATTGGAAACGAGTCCCCGGGTAAGTGATGGGCGAGGTTATGTTCGCCCGGTTGCCGGTACCGCCGCCGAATCCAAGGTTGTCGTTGGCAGAGCCGATACTCAGCGGAGTTCCCGACTCGAGGGTGAAGATGCCGGACAGCGTCCATCCCCCAGCCACCGCCCTGGCGGCATGGTTGGCTGAATCCTTGAAGAACGGGAGTTTGTACACGAAGTTCGTGATTGACATCTGCCGCCTGTCCCAACCGGCCGGACCGTAGTCCCAACTGGCGTTGAATGGATTGTCGATGGCGGCGAAAAGCTCGCCATCGATAATGTCGAAGGCGTGCGACCAGGTGTAGGATTCCTGGAACGTCAGGCCCTTCCACTCCATGGTCCGGAAGCTGACCTGCAACGAATTGTAGTTGGAGGTCGCGCCCATTTCCATGTCGTCGATGGTTCCCCAGCCCTGATACGGCCGGTAGAGGTTAGCATTGGCGGCAACGCCGGTGTAACCGCAAACACTGCCGCAAACAGCCATGCGGTCTGCTGTATCGCTCGGGTTTATCGGGTTGATATTGATGCCTTCCGACTGGTGGAAGTTCGAGTTGCCCACATAGGACACCGACAGGACGACGTCTTGGGTCAACTGTTGCTGGATTCCCAAACTCCACTGAAGCGAGGTAGGCACTTTGTAGCTCTGGCCTAGCGTCCATGGGCTGGCGGGGAAGTACGGACTTGCCCCCGCCGCTAGTCCGGTTGTCCAGCTCTGGGCGGGATTATCCAGATACACGTTGTTCGGGGAGGACGAATAAGCGAACGGAACGCTGTTCTGGATCAGGTTGTACATCTCGTTGCCTCCCAGGCGTTCATAGAACATCCCGGTTCCAGCGCGCAGAATGGTCTTCTGGTGTCCGGTCAAATCAAATGCAAACCCGACGCGGGGGGCGAAAGTGTCCCAACTGTTGTTCACCAAACCCGAAGGAATTCCGTTCTGTCCGGCTAGGCCGACTCCATTCATGTAGAACGGGACGGTCGGCAGAGGACTAGAGGGAACCAGTTTGAATCCGGGACCGGCCGTGTTCAGAGCGCCGCTCGGCAGGAACTGCGCCGCATTGGTTGGGCTGTAGAGGTTGGGATAGAAATCCGACGCATCGTTCTTGGTGTCGTAAGCGTGGGGAATGCCTTCCCAGCGGATGCCCAGATTGAGCGTCAGCCGGTCGTTGACCCGCCAGTCATCCATGCCATAGATGGAAAAGGTATTGTTGGAGATCTGCACGAAACCAACGTTGGCTGGTTCGCTGTACCCAGAGGCCAGGCCGAGCATGAAATCCGAAAAGTTGTTGCCGGTTAGGTCTCCGTAGAAACCGAAGCTCCCGCCGGCGTTTGACTGATACTGCTGCCACTTGTGGGTGTACATGTACGAGCCGCCGAACTTCAGGTTGTGCCGGCCATGCATCCAGGATATATCGTCCTTACCCTGCCAGCTCCGCCAGGTGTTGTACCAAGGCCACCAACCCGGCGAGTAACCGATGTTGTACGGAGATCCGATGTTAAACCCCGGCAGCTTGTCGGCTGTGTTTGCATTGAAAAGGTTAGGCACGGTGTATCCGCTCGGTTTGGCCCACAGGCCCTTGTCAGTGATGTTGAGGTTGTTGCCGTTCAGGTTGAATGCCGCCTCATTCAGCAGGGTCGGGCTGATGGTGTAGGTGGCATGCGCGACGCCGGCCCAGGAGGGGACGGCCATAACCGAACCGGCCGTAGCATATGTTCCTCCAGCCCACAATGGGGGATAATCCGTCTCAACACCGTTGTCATAGATCAAGGAAGCCATCAGGGCCAGTTTGTCCCCAATCTGGTGATCGATCCGCGCGTTTTCCTCGCGGTAGTTGACGAGTTGATTAGTCGACGCGTAGTAAGTGCCGCTGGAGTTGGTTGGCCCCGGGAACAGCCCCGCCGCCAGCAGCGCTGTGGCGTTAGGGTCGAGCAGTCCCGTCGGAATCTTGTTATTCGGGAATGGTTGGCCGGGGGTGAGCCCGTACTGAGCGAACTTGGCGATCTCGGCCGGGTCCCCGACGTTAGGAACCTTGATTACGCCGCAGGCGCCGCCTGTGCAGCCATTGGCTGGCAGGAGCGCACTGAAGTCGCCGGTCGTCTCGGCACGTGGAACGGCGGTAGCGCTTATCGCTTGTCCGTTGACCAGCCTGCGCCACTCCATGTTATAGAAGAAAAAGGTCTTCTGCTGGTGGCCGATCTTGGGAACAGGCCCGCCCAGGTTGAACCCGAAGGTGTTGTAGCGGAGTTCCGGTTGGCCTTGGTTATAGAGATTGGAGAAAAAGGGATTTGCGTCGAGATCGTTGTTGCGGATGTACTCGTAGAGCGTGCCGTGGAACTGCTTCGTGCCGCTCTTGGTGGACATGACGATCATGCCGCCGGAGGCCTGGCCCAAGTCGGCTGCGTAATTGCTGGTCAGCACCTTGAATTCCGCGATCGAATCCTGGGACGGGGAAACGAGCATAATGCCGCCGCCGCCCCGGTCATAGGCTTCTCCACCGTTAATCACCCAGTCGTTGTGGTCGGACCGCTGACCGTTGAACTCGATAGATCGGTTCTGGGTTTGAGCCATTGGGGTGTCAAAATCTGGAATCCCAGCTGAGGCGCCGGGAACCAAGGCCGTAAGCTGGATGATGTTGCGCCCGTTTGTGGCGAGATCCGTAATTTCGCTGTCGGTAATAGTTTGGCTGACTTCGTTCGTCTCCGCCTGGATCGCAATGACGTTGGCTTCGACGGTAACACTCTCCTTGGACTCACCGACTTGGAGCTGCGCGTCAGCGCGAACGGTATCGCCTACGTTGAGCGTGACGCCGACCTGTTCATACGCCTTAAAGCCCGCTGCCTCCACCCGAACCTTATACTTTCCGACCGCGAGCTCGGGGGCGTCATAGCTGCCGGTGCTGTTGCTTGTGGTGGAACGGACAATACCCGTTTCCATGTTCGTGACCGTGATCTTGGCGCCTGGGACTGCGGCGCCGGTCTGGTCGGTCACGGTTCCCACTATGCTGGCGGTTTCCTGGCTGTACGCTACGGTGCCCAGCAAGACAATGCCGAGCATTAGCAACAAGGGTATCCGCAGCGTATGATACGTGCGTATTCTGAAAAGCGCTTTTAGCATGCTTCTCTCCTCAATTTTCTCGGTCGCAAGACTCAAGACACGGGGCCACACGCACGAACCCGTGCAGGTCGAAGCGGTGCAGACAAAATGCTGCAGAAGAACGTTGCGGCAGTGCTTTCTAACTTCGGACTATCGTCTAAATGCACTAGAAGCGCTTCACCTCAATATGACCCCAAGTCAGAGCGATTGTAGTCAGTTTTGGCTATTCCTTGAAGGGGTGTTACGAGTGGATGTCACTGTGTGGTCACGGAAACGCCACCGTGCGAGAAGGTTAACTATTGGGATGGTACCGAATTAACGCTCTTCTAGAGGGATGTACTGGGCCCTACTGCCACCCGCCACGGCAGGAGGCACGGCCATTTCCCAGGGAATCCATGCGCGAATGCAGGCGTTTGCCGCTTGCTGTATCTGATAAGGGGTGGAAGCGCTTCCGATATTGCGTGTGACGTTGCTATAACGCATTCGCGCCGGCGAATTACTGTTCCATGCGGCGTCAGGCTAGATGAGCGCCGAGCGCCGGCGGGTCCCAGGTCCAGAGACACTGGGCTGCCTGCCAACAATCGAAGGCGCACTGGAACGCCTAAAGGGTACGCCACGGCACTTCAATCATAGGCTGTCCTGCCGGCGGGAATCGATAACGATCCCGCACGGGGCTAAAGGGTGCTCCCCCCTATTTCGCTTCGTCGATGACTTCTATCGCCCTGATCTCCGCGTAATTCACCTTCGGCGAGAAAGAGAGCAGCAGTTTGCCTTGGCCGTTGGGATGGAAACCGTGGAATTCGCGGACCACAGGCCGGAAGGCTCCAGGCGCTGCCTGAAAAACATCGAAGTCCTGAAGCAGCAGGACGCCATTGCAGGTAACATCGAAGACTCTACACCCTGCACCCACGCAGCCTGCGTCCGCAATCAAAGGGCTGAAGAACGCTTCGAGGAAATGGAGCTTAATTGTGTAGCTTCCTGGCGCAACGGGTATGGCGTAGCTGAAATTACCGTGCCGTTCTCCGGTGTAAAGAGCGGGGATCTTCGGCTCCGTTCCGGGATTCCTACGAAGAGTGGTGCGCCCTTCGATGAAGTAATTGTCCCCGCTCCAGTGTGTGCCGTCGGCATCCACAAAGTCCGATTGATGGGCGGAAAGTCGGATCGGCTTCAGCTTTCCCGGCGTACCCGGGCTAAGTTCCAGCGCACTCACAAATGCCGGCCTCCCCCAACTCGAAAGGAACTCCAGGTGGAGCTTGCCGTCTGCCGCTGGGTACACATCCTTGAAAACACGTACGTCGACCGCAGCGGAACCGGCGTCGGCAATTGGATCGATGTCCATCATCAACGGATGGCCGTTGAGGTTTATTTGGAAATGGCGTCTATTTTGGGCGCCCTCCCTCAGGTCTGCATCCGGTTGCCTTAGGGAATCGGCGAAATAGAGCCTCAGTTCGTAAACGCCTGAGCGCAATGGGATGTCGTAACGAAACTGCCGCTGCGATTGCGGGACCGTCATATCGGCGGTGATGGCTTCCCGCATGGACCTGAACGGGCCCTCATCGGCCACAGGCGGGAAGAAATGCCGCGGACCAGGCTGGGAAACGCCTCCTTCGTAGTAACGGTCCGCCTCCCAACGGCGCCCCCTCACGTCCACATAAGGAGCTCCCGTATGACCTGAAGCGATACGGATTTCGCTGGCGCCGGGAGCTAAAGCGACCGGTTGACTCGATAGCGGGCCTGCCGCGTTCTGTTCTGGTCGGGTAACCGAGCCCGCGGGAGCGACGGAGGTTTTTGCAGTAGAAGACTTCGATTCACGCAGCAGGTAGCCGAGCCAAACGATTACGAGTACGAACAAAACTGCTACTCCGACAGCGATCTGTAACATGCGGCGAGGTTTGCCCTGCACCAGTGCAGGCGCACCAGCCGGTGTTACAGCCTCTTCGGAACGAGTCTCGAAGACGGGTAAGTACCTGCCTTTCGGGATGGTGATAACGATCGACTCGTCCTTGCCCTCGTTAGCGAAGTGGTGCTCCAGTTTCATCCGCAGCAGCCGGGCCTGCGAGCGGACAATGTTGTCTTCGTTGGGGTTGTAACCGGCCGGCCGTTCATACACGCAAATCCCAATCTGGTGTTCCGTTGCCGCCTCAGGCTTGTTGTCGAGGGCACAGCGGCACACGTGAAGGAAAAAAGCTCGTAGCCGCGGCGACTTTTCAAAGGCGCTGCTGGAGGCCACGCGACGAACCAATGTCTCTCGCTCCCCCGCAGCGTCGGCAGGAGCTTCCTTGGAATGCGGCACCGGTACATCGGCCAAGCCCATCTCTGGGTCAAACTCCCTTGTTGAAGGTTTCAGTTAACGTTTCAGATAACATACCACACCGTGCGGGCCCGGAAAAGGGGCGTGTATGTAAACGTGCACCACATTCCCGCTGTAGGTGGAGCCACCGTGGTCGCAGGGGGGCCATGGCTCACCGCGGGTACGGTAGATGCTGTCGCCGTTCAAGCTTAACCGTCGGCCGATCTCACGTATTCGGTCCGCATGGGCCAAGTCGCGAAATACCGGCAGGGCAGCAAGAGCGGCACCAGAACACCGCCGGTCTATACCGCCGGGATAAACGGAGCGACATCGGCGCCGAAGTGCCCGGTGAGCCGGTGGTTGCGGACTAGTGTCAATACCAGGAGTGCCGCAACGACCGGGGCCAGGGGCTTAAGGGCTCCCACAAGTTCCACCGGCGCGAGAACCAACCGGTATTTCCAGCCGAACCGAACGCGTCTCATGGCCGGGGTGGCGCGCGTTCCGGCAGCGAGGTATGCCGGGATGTCGCTCGCACGGACTGGGCCGTAGCGAACGGAAAAGCCGGTGGCCCGTTTCACTTCGTGCGCCGCGACTCCGGTTGCGCCAAGCTGCGGGACGATGACGTTCCGGTGTTTGACGACATCTGCCAAGTTCACGGACGCGATGCGGCGAACGAGTTCTTCGGTTCCGAAGGTTCCCTTGCCGGCACACCAGACGTTGACGCCTTTTGTGTCGAGCACCAGCAGCCAAACGTTCAATCCGGTCAAGTGGCTTCGCACCAGATCGACGGCAAGCTTGTAATTGGCGGTCACCAAGACTGGAGAGTCGGCGTTAGGACTTCCGACTCGGTAGAACCCCGGCTTTACCGAATAGTCCATCCGCCGGATGCTCCACCTGACTAGGTCCTTGACCGCCTGAAAAAGTTATTTAAAACAATTCCAATCCAAGATGTTTTGGCCTATACTGGGGCATGCGGGCTTATCGGCGTCTTCGCGTGCGCTTGACCAAGGCTGATCGCGA
>Ga0187876_1000090_pt1 | contig 88333 bp, 70 predicted proteins | sample June2016WEW_17_4_FD_133000 | JGI IMG/M metagenome (GOLD analysis project Ga0187876, IMG submission 133000) | Peatland microbial communities from SPRUCE experiment site at the Marcell Experimental Forest, Minnesota, USA - June2016WEW_17_40 | ecosystem: Environmental > Terrestrial > Soil >... | reverse complement strand
TCTGCCCGGCGGTCTGCGCCGCGCCGTTCACCGTCCACTGCGAGAAGACGTACCCGGCCGGGTACGTCGCCGGCGCCGCCAGGTTCACGCTCGCTCCGTACGACACGCTCGACACCGTGTAGTTCGTCGCCCCGCCGTCGCCCGTGCTCGAACCGATGCGCAGCCCGGTCACCGGCGTGGACTGCACGGCCAGCATGGCGTTCGCCAAATAGTGCGCCACGGCCAGGACGTTCGGGTAGAAGACCTGGACGCGGTTGTTCGCCGAGTCAGCCACATAGACATTGCCGGCGCTGTCGACGGCGACGCTTTCGGGGGACTGGAATTGCCCGTTGCCAGTGCCGGGGCCGCCCCATTGGGCGAGGTAAGCGCCGGCGGAGGTGAACTCCTGAATGCGGCTGTTCCTGACATCGGCCACATAGACATTGCTGCTGGTGTCCACAGCGATGCTTTCGGGAAATTCGAATTGCCCATTGCCGCTGCCATAGCCGCCCCACTGGGTGACAAAAACGCCGGCAGAGGTGAATTTCTGGACCAAATTGTTTTCCAAGTCGGCCACATAGACATTGCCGGCGCTGTCGACCGCGACGCCTGTGGGGTAATCGAATTGCCCGTTGCCGCTGCCCGAGCTGCCCCACTGGGCGAGGTAAGTGCCGCCGGAGGTGAATTTCTGGATGCGGTTGTTCCCGGTGTCGGCCACATAGACATCGCCGGCGTGGTCAATGACGACGCCTTCGGGGGATTCGAATTGCCCCTTGCCGGTGCCATAGCTGCCCCACTGGGCGAGGTAAGTGCCGCCGGAGGTGAATTTCTGGATGCGGCTGTTCTCGGCGTCGGCCACATAGACATTGCTGCTGGCGTCCACAGCGAGGCCGCAGGGGTAGTCGAATTGGCCATTGCCGCTGCCGGCGCCGCCCCACTGGGTGACAAAAACGCCGGCGGAGGTGAACTTCTGGACGAGGTTGTTGTCCGTGTCGGCGACATAGACATTGCCTGCGCTGTCGACGGCGATGCCCGCGGGGTTGTCGAACTGCCCGTTGCCGGTTCCACTGCTGCCCCAGGCGGCCCATGTGACGGGCGCCGGGAACGTCACGGACTTCTGCCCGGCAGTCAGCGCCACGCCGTTCAGCGTCCATTCCGAGAAGGTGTATCCGCCCGGGTCCGCCGCCGGGGCCGACAGGTTCACGCTTGATCCCGATATGATAGCCGGCACGCTGTAGTTGGTCGTCCCGCCGTCGCTCGTGCTCGAACCGATGCTCAGCCCGGTCGGCGGGGTGGACTGCACGAACAACGTGCTGATGTTCAGGGTACTGTACTGCGCCACCGCCGTCGTTGGCCCGCTCAACGTGAACGAGACGTACGGATTGCCCGACCCGTAACTCTCGCCATTCACCACCCACTGCACGAAGCTGTCGCCGGCCGAATCCGTAGCAGGGGCCTCGAGGTCCACGTACGTCCCGTACGCGATGCCGCCCACCGTGTAGTTCGTCGTCCCGCCGTAGCCGGAGTTCGAACCGATGCTCAGGCCGGTCAGCGTCGTGGACTGCACGGCCAGCGTGCAGATGATCGGCGTGTATTGCGCCACTGCGGTCGCGCCCGCGGGCATCGCGAACGTAATGGACTTCAGCCCGGCGGTCTGCGCCGTCCCGTTCACCGTCCACTGGGAGAAAACGTAGCCAGTCGGATCCGTCGCCGGGGCCTGCAGGTTCACGGTTGTCCCCGCCGTCACGCCGGCGACGGTGTAGTTCGTCGTGCCGCCGTCGCCCGAACTCGAGCCGATGCTCAGCCCCGCCGGCGGCGCGGACTGCACGGCCAGCGTGGCGTTCGACAAGTACTGCGCAACGGCCAGGATGTTCAGATAGAAGACTTCGATACGGTCGTTTACCGTGTCGGCCACATAGACCTCGCCGTTGCTGTCCACGGCGATGCCTTCGTCGTACTCGAACTGACCATTGACGCTTCCATAGCCGCCCCAACCGGTCGTGTAAGCGCCAGAGGAGGTGAACTCCTGGACCACGCAGTTGCCTGTGTCGGCCACGTAGACATTGCCGGCGTTGTCGACCGCGACGCCATAGGGATAGCTGAGCTGTCCATTGCCGCTGCCCGAGTTGCCCCACTGGCCGAGGTAAAGGCCGGTAGAGGTGAACTTCTGGATGCGATTGTTACCCGAGTCGGCCACGTAGACGTTGTTGTAGCCATCCACGGCGATGCCGTAGGGGTAGTTGAAATCCCCATTGCCGCTGCCCGGACCGCCCCACCCGAGGATGAAAGTGCCGGCGGAGGTGAACTTCTGGATACGCTGGTTGTACGAGTCGGCCACATAGACGTTGCCGGAGCCGTCTACAGCGATGCCCGTGGGATATTCAAATTGCCCATTGTCTGTGCCGTAGCTGCCCCACTGGGCAAGGTAATTGCCGTTGGAGGTGAACATCTGGATGCGGCAGTTGTCATAGTCCGCCACATAGACGATGCCGGCGCCGGCGACAGCGATACCGGAAGGATACTCGAATTGCCCATCGCCGCTGCCATAGCCGCCCCACTGGGTGACCAGAACGCCGGCAGACGTAAACTTCTGGACGAGGTTGCTGTCCAAGTTGGCCACATAGACGTAGCCGAAGCTGTCGACAGCGATGCCGTCGGGCTCGTCGAACTGCCAATCGCCGGTTCCACTGCTGCTCCAAATCGCGCCGCCAGAGGTCGAAAACGTCACGGACTTCTGTCCGGGAGTCAGGGCCGCGCCATTCACCGTCCATTCCGAGAAGACGTATCCGCTCGGATCCGTCACCGGGGCCGACAGGTTCACACTTGTCCCCGGCACTATGTTCGGCAGGCTGTAGTTGGTCGTTCCGGCGTCACTCGTGCTCGAACCAATACTCAGCCCGGTCGGCGGCGTGGACTGCACGAGCAGCGTGCTGGCGCTCATGGACCCGGTGTACTGCGCCCACGCCGTCGTGGCGCCGGTCACCGTGAACGAGACGCCGGTATTGCCCGCCCCATAACCCTGGCCGTTCACCACCCACTGCACGAAGCTGTCCCCGGCCCAGTCTATATCCGGGGCCTCTAGATCCACGCTCGTCCCGTACGCGACGCCCACCGTGTAGTTCGTCGTCCCGCCGTATCCGGAGTTCGAACTGATGCTCAGGCCGGTCACCGGCGTGGACTGCACGGCCAGCATGCAGGTGATTGGCGTGTATTGCGCCACTGCGATCGCGGCCGCGGGCATCGCGAACGTAATGGACTTCTGCCCGGCGGTCTGCGCCGTTCCGTTCACCGTCCACTGCGAGAAGGTGTAGCCGGTCGGGTCCGTCGCCGGGGCCTGCAGGTTCACGCTCGTCCCTGCTGCGACGGCGGAGACGGTGTAGTTCGTCGTGCCGCCGTAGCCGGAGTTCGAACCGATGCTCAGCCCGATTGGCGGCGTGGACTGCACGGCCAGCGTGGTGTTCGATAAGTACTGCGCCACGGCCGTCGTGGGCCCATTCCTCGCGAACGTGATGGACTTCACCGCGGCGGGCTGGTTCGTTCCGTCCACCGCCCACTCCGCGAAGGTGTACCCGGTCGGGTCCGCCGCCGGGGCCTGGAGGTTCACAGTCGGGCTGCACTCCTGGCCGGGAATCGTGTAGTTCGTCGTGTAGCCCTGGCCCAAGCTCGAAACGATGCCCAGCCCGGTCGGCGGCGTGGACTGCACGGTCAGCGTGGAGTGCAGCCACAGATAGTACGAGTCGTACGACGAGCCCCAATTAGACGCAGTCGCCGGGTTGGCGTCTTCGTTTTCCTCGAATTGCTGCTGGATTTGCGTATCATAGGGGAGCAGTGCGGTCCACATCCGCAAGAACTGGATAGTCGTGTTGCCGTCGGTGGCGATCGTCACCTGGTTCGCCGGGGTCGCCGGCAAACCGGTGGGCTGGACAACAACATTGCCCGTGCTCGAAGTCGAGTCCCACGTCAAGCTCACAATCGTGCCGTTCAAGGCCCCGGCGCCCGCGGAGACCGGCTGTGAGGTCAACAAGTTCGGGTAGCAGGCGTTGATCGCCGTCGCCGTGCCCGTGGCCGGCAGGACCGAGATCAACATTCCGGACACCAGATTGGAGGGATTGAAATACGCCTGCGGCTCCGAGTTGTCCACCGATCCCGTCCAACTGGTCTTGGCGGTGGCGATCAGGGCGGTAATGTCCGCTTCATTGAAAACGACGCCATGCTCGAAGGCGGCGACAATGCACTGGACGTCTGTCTGGTAATATCCATTGTTGGGATGGATGCCCACCCACTGCTTCGGGTCGCCTATCGAGCCGTCGTCCTCCGTTGCCTGTGCAGCGGTGGTGATGTAGTCCCATGGTCCTTGCGGCTGCCAGTAGTCCCAGATAGCGTCGGTGCCGTCGCCGTTAGGCGCGATCTGGCTCTTCATCAGCGTGAACCATTTGGCCGCGCGGACCTCGTATTCGGGATTGCCCGTTGCGTCCCACATGGCGAGCAGCCAAAGGGCGATCTCGTTGGCCTTGTTCGGCGGGTTCGAGAACCCATTTCCCGGGTCGTTCCTGGTATCGTAGTCCATCCAAGACGAGTGGGTCGGATCCATCCCGTACGGCAGGACCACGGCGATCATGCCGCCGCCAGCGGTATCTCGCCACCCGCCGCGCGAGACCCACTTCGCGTAGAGCTGCTCGGCGAACTGGATGTAGCTCTGGCCTTTCGTGCCGTACTTCGCCTGCAGCGCGGGATTCGTCATCATCTGGCAGGCCATCAGGACGATCGGGCGGAACGCCGCGGCATCGCCCAGCATGCTGTCGGCGTAGTAGCTGTCCAGGTTATCCACCCCGGTGATGGACGCGTCCGTCGCGGGCCAGCCGGGGAAGCCGTCCGGCTCGGTCATAGCCAGAGTGATGATCTGGTCAACACAGTTCACCATCATATCCACGTAGCTGGTGTCGCCCGTGGCCATGTAGCCGTAGTAGAAGCCGGTCAGAGCGGGCGCAATCTGCCAGTCGAGGTTCTCGCCCGCGCCCCCGGACGCTGTAAAGTTATAGGGTATTTCAATCGTAGACTCCCAGTTGTAATTGTGCTCGTTATCCTCGGCCCAGAGATCGAACCAACCGTTCCACGTCGCGGCGGGCAATGGCGTGAGCGTCATGAACGGGGTGCCCGACTGCTGCAGGTAAGCCGCGGTGGCGGTCGTCGCGCCGGTGCTGGAGATGGTGATGGAGGCGCTCGCCGGCGGAGCCCATCCGGTGATGGCGTTGAAGTTGATCGTAGAGCCGGAGCCCGCGGTGAGACCGCCGACAGTGGCGCCGCTGTTCTGCCAGGGGGCGCCGCCCACGTTCCATTGCGCGCCGGCGGCGAGTGCGTCCGCCGGCTCAAGCTGCACCGTCAGGCTGCCGGCCAGTTGGGTATAGGTGCCGGTGACGGGCGTCGTCGCGCCGGCCGTGATGGTTATCGGCGTGCTCACCGGCGAGGCCCATCCGGGGACGAAGTTGAAGTACACGTCGTGGCTGCCCGCGCTGAGAGCGGTGACCGTGGCGCCGCTGTTCTGCCACGCGCCGCCATCCAAGTTCCATTGCGCCCCGGCCGAGACGGCGGCGGCCGGATTGATCGTGACCTGCACGTTTGGGCTGTTGGGAACGGAAGTGACATTGGGATAAAATTGCACCCAGTCGTAAACCGATGTCGCCTGCTGGGTCGGCGGGCCGCCGCCCCAGTTGGGATTCCCGGTCCACTCGTTCATCATGATGAAGCCCTGCGCCGTTGTATTGAGGTTTGGGTCGGTAAAAGTGTAGGCAACCTGTCCATCAACGGTATAAGCAAGAGTCCCGGGAGTCCAAAGAAACCCGTATCGGTGGAAAGCGAGCGACGGATTAAACGGCAGGTTCAGTGCATAGGTCCGTGAACCGCCGGAGTAGTTGATCGTCAGATGCACCATTCCACTGTTGGGAGATGTAATCCAAGACTCATTGGTCAGAAATTCGATATCCCATTCATGCGGCCCATAACTCGGAGCTTCGATCCAAAAAAAGGAATCGCACACACCCGGCACGCTGGTCACTTTCATGCGTGTCTCATAGTAGCCGTAGCCATAACCGGGCAACGTCATGGTCTGTATTTCAGAGCCGCGCAATTCGTTGGCCGCCACATTCAGCGATAGAAACCCGGTGCCGCTGTCCCCTGGATAGGTTGAAGATAACTGCGCGAGCGCTGGGTCCATTGTGTCGCCGCCCGTTCCAACCCAGGGACCATTAATGCGCCAGATGCCGTCAGTCGAAGTGGTGCCGTTAAACGATGACGGAGCGAAGTCCTGGTACATCTGTGGCGTATCCCCGAAAGCAAACGTTGACAGCAACAGCAGTATGCCAACGGCCATCAGCATTCGATTGGGCCGTATCAGCGGCATGATTGTTCCCTGTTTGTTTTGTTTCTGTGCGTTAATCTTGTTTCTCCTTGTTGTACACGCTCTGGTCCAAATTCCGTTTCTGCGAGAGGTGAAGTGTTGAACACAACTCCGGTTCCGAGCAGGATGGTGATGGGTTCCGAGGACACCGTGCATAATTATTTCCCTCGCTTCTTCGGCGCCGGCTTGAGCCCGTGGGGCACCCGACCGGCGAGGCGCTCGATCTTCGCCGCGAACCGCCCGCTTCCCGGCGGGCGGCCGGTCCGCTCATGCGACCGCAACGCTTCCTCCACCGCTGCCTCCTCGGGCCTTCGCGGGAATTCCTTCCAGCCTCTCACCCGCTTCAGCATCGGCCCCACGGAACCCGGACCGTCGTCCCGCCCGGCCACGTGCTGAGCTGCGCCGATGGCATCGCCGTGAGCATCATGCCCCACGCGGCCGGCAGAGGCCCGGGATAGCTGTCGCCTTCAGAGATCGGCTGCGCCTGGCAGAGAGCCGCCCACAGCAGAAGTCCGCCGATGCACATCCCGATCGTCTTCTTCATGGCCACTGCTCGATTCCCACAATGACCGCTTGCGCGGCGCCCGGTGGAGAAATTCCTCCGTTATGGTCCTGGCGTATCGCCCAAGAAGGTATCCTGGGTTACGCCGTCCGCCTAGTCGGGACTGCCGGTCAATCGGCAGCCCGGGCGATAGACACATACCTGGCGGGCTTGCAACGGCTGGTCGAATGCCTCGTGATCGCCACGCCGGAACCGCCGGATCAGTTGGGCTTCGCCCATTTCGCCACGCCTAGTACTTTCTAACATATTGGACGGGTTTGCGGAAGCTTTTTTTGTCCAAGCTCAAGTTTTTCGGCCCCTTGGCTGAATCCGGGCGGGCCGCTTGCCCTGCGTCAGGTGGCGCGGTTATCTCACAACGCCTCAACCCCTTCTGACTTTCAGACGCTGCCCGGACCGTCGCAGTTTGCTGAAGTCCTGGCGCCTTTCTACCGGCTCCCCGAACTCGACTTCAGTAGCCGGAGCTGCATGGCCGGACTGCAAATAGAGTTCTCCGAGGGGGCGACGGAGAGCCAGATTCGTGAACCTCAACATCCAGGCGGAATTCCGCGAGCAACTGCACCAGGCTGCCCAGGAAGTCCTGCGGCGCGTGTTGCTGACTCAACGCCTTCGCGGCCGATCCAAAAGAAGGTCGGCTCAGAAGGGCCGGCGTGGCTTTTTTAGGGGAGCCATAAACTGTCGTATTCTGACGACAGGGGCACTGCCGTCGAGCAACGCTTCGTCAGTTTGCCACTCTTGAGCTGGCTCCACGGATCCATAGAAGGCCCAAACAGGGCCGAATGAGGCGCCGTCCCCATCACGATCATTTCCCCAATCAAGTCGGGGCGAACTGCTCGACGGCTGACGGGGTTTTCGGGAGAGGCCGATGGCGATTAAGCCCGGTCTCACCATTTACCCGCGCTTTCCGCCGCCGCGATGGATGTGCAGAACCCAATCCTTGCTTTGTGCGGTTCCTGGGGAGTCCCCTGGCGCCTGAAAGGCCCGGACCGCTCCGCCGTGGACGACGCCGCCCTCCCGCACTTTCGCATCTGCCAGGTCCAACCATTCGTAACTCAACGTTTCATTCTCAGAGGAGTGGCACAGGTCAATCTTCGCGGCGCCGCCCCAGCGAAGATAGACGACATATCGCTTTCCAGGGATGGCCGCGCAATAGCGCGAAGCGTTCTCCGTCACCAGTTCGGGATGGGGATCGAGTTCCCACCACGGCAAGCTGCGCAGGAAACTCGCCATAAAGCTGAGCGACCGCGCGCCGGGATAGTCCAGCGTGTTGGTCTCAAAGCCCATCTCCATCGGCCACATATCCGGCCTGACGGGAGATTCGGGAACATGCGCTTTCCACACGTGCCCTCCGGCGTAAGAATGCCCCGCAGCCCCGGAGAGCATGGCCGACCAGGCGCCAAAGCGAATATCGGCGGCCGTCGGGTTCCCCTCGACGAATTCATACCAAGGCTCGGTCACCACGACCGGCTTGGGCGGCCTATGCCGGCAGGATCGCTCGACAACCCAGGGGATCAGTTCGTTGCGCCATCGTTCATGGCCGACCTGGCTCTGGTTATAGTCCAGCCAACGCTCCCTGTGCAGCACCTCTGCCGTGGACCACTGGGGCGCCTCCGCGCCGCCACTCCACCCGGGTGGAGTAGGGTGAACGCTGGTGATGCGGTCATGCGGATCCTCGCGCTTGATCAACTTCCCCAGATTCTTCCAGAAGGACAATCCCAAGCCTCCGTAGTTGTGCATGTTATACTCGCCCGCGACCGCCCAGATCACGTTGTAAGCTGCAAGACGATGAATCATATACCGCCACCAGCGGCGGATATTTTCTTCTCCTATTTCTTCCTTCATCTTCGCCCGTGACCACCACCCATGAACCCAGACGGTTATCCCTTTGGAGTTCGCATGTGCGACCATGCGCTCAATGTTCCGGATGTGGAGGATATCCGGCCGGGTGCAGGCCGCGTCCAAGAGAGAACTCTCTGTGCCCCAACCCTTACCGGCAAAGAAAAGCTGGCCGACGCTAAAGCCCTTGACCGACCGGTCATCGGCCACCTTCCGGAAGCTATCGAAGGAAATCCCGCGCCGGGTCCAGTCCCACCAGGTATCGCCCAGCCACAGGAACGGAGTTCCATCCGCATACTCGAAGTAGCGGCCTGGCCGGGCGCCGTGTTTGCAGACGCGGATGAAGCCCCTCCGCGCCGGGTTGTCCCGTTTCTCCTGTTCCGTCCATGCTTTGCAGACGAATCTGCCCTCTTTACCGTTAAGACCGGGATCCTTTGAAAGGGTGCGGTAGGACCACTCACCGGGTAAGGGCGGAGCGAATCGCACCCGCCATGTGTGCCCGCCATCCCAGAATCCGGCCGCCGCGTATTGCTTGCCGCCGGCCCTTCCGCCTTCGCGGCGGAAGATGGCGTTCACATATGCCTGCCCGTTGTCCGGCAAGCCCTCGACATAAGGGTTTGTCATCTCCATTCCGGCGGCAAGCTCAATCTCAAAGGGCTCCCACTGCCGGACGTCAGGCTCCCTCTGTCGCAGAGCGCGTGCTGAAGCCTCAGCATCGGCTGTCGAGGCGAAACGGGGCGCCGATTTCTTCATGATCGCTTGTCTCCTGGGCCGTCCGAGCCGAAAACTTCCTTGAAAATCCGAACGTAGTTTCGGAATTCCTCGAGCGAAACATCGGGCGGAATACGGTGATCGAGGATGTAGCCGCCTTCCTCGACCAGTGGCCGGAGCGGCTCGAGTTCCGCTCGGATGGCGTCTTCCCTCGCGGGATCACCAGCTTGTTCACCTGACCTCCGGCAGAACTCCCTCCGGCCCGACGTGCGCCTTCCGCGCCGCGCCATCGGATGTGAGCCTCGGCACGCCTGACGCGGATTCCTCGATCCCCGGGTCGGCCACGATGCCGTGCGTCTCGAAGCCCGTCGCCGCGCTGAACCCCGCCAGGTCCGCGCCGCCCCATTCCTGGTGCCGCACTCGCCACGGCACGCCGTAGAGGAATCCCTTTTCCCCGGGGCCGGCCCAATACAGGTTCCCGTCAATGATCATCCCCTGCTTAAGCGGATCGAACCACCGCGCCGGCTCCTTCGCGCGCACCGACTCCTCGAATGCGCTCTCGCTCTTGAACGCCTCCAGGTCCGCCGGATGCCGCCCGAAGAACGGCGTATCGTACCAGAGCCCGAGCTGGTACTGCGTGTTGAACGCCGAGACGTTCCCCGCGATCACGTGCCCCGAGTTCACGAACGGCCCCGGGTCGAGTCCCGGCTCGTTGAGATAGCGCGGCCCCTGCTCCTGCAGCGTCAGGCCGTCCAGGTTGCCCACCATCAGGTTCTTCGCCACCACGCAATTGCGGCTCTCCGCCAGCGTCAGCCCGCCCGCCGCCCAGTTCTTCGGCAACCGCAGGCCGTTGCGCACGAAAACATTGTTGATGACGTCAATGTCGCGGCTGATCTCCACGTACAGCCCGGAGCATTCGTTATTCTCGAACAGGCAATCCCGCACCACCACATCCGCCACGTCCACGTCGAACCAGAGCCCCGGCCCGCCGTTATTGCGGAAGACGCACCGCTCGAACACGCCGCCGCGCGAGGCCGTCAGCTTCGCCCCGCCGGCCTCCCACATCCGGTCAATCGGCTTGCGCGTGTTTTCCTCCCAGACATTCCCCTCGTTGAGAAAATTCCTCCCGTACGCGCCGTCGCCGACGTGCCCGCATCGGCGGACGGTGCAGCCGCGCATCACGCCGTCCTCCGGCCCCACCAGCGCGCCGCCGCCGGCCATCCACTCGACCACGCAGTCCTCCAGGCGATTCCCTTTCCCGAACAGCCACACCGCCGGCCGCTGCGGAAACGTCGCCCCGTAGCGGAACGTGAACCCGCGTACCCACACGTATTCGATCCCCTTCGGGCGCGACCAGGGGCTCACCCCGAAAATCAGCCCGCGCGTGCACGCCTCGATCCGGTGATCGGCCGGATTCGAGCCGTCCTTCAGCCACAGGCAGAGCCGCCCGTTCTCCGGATCCGGGAAAAACGTCCCCGGCGCCATGTCGGCCAGGCTCAATTGAATCTGCGGATAATCCCAGACCTCGCCGTCCACGATCATCTGCTCGGCGCGCCCGCTGCGCTCATGTTCCGCGTCGTTCGGGTGATGGCGGACCGGGCGGCCTGAGATCGTATCAATGATGAAATCGCTGTGCCAAGCGACCTCGTAAATCGGCCGCGTGCCCTCGACGCGCCGCCAGCCGGTCACCACGTCGGCGCCGGTCGCGACGACGTTTTCGCCGGCCGCAGCCTCGTACACGATCGGCGCGCCGGGCAGCCCGGAGTTTCGCGGCTCGACGAACTCGCGATAGACCCCGGCATGGACAATCACCCGGTCGCCCGGCTGGAGCATCTCAGCCGCCTTGCCCATCGTCTTCCACGGCCGCTCAGCCGACCCGGGCCCCTCGTCCGAAGCCTGCGGGCTCATCTGCGAAACGCAGTAAGTCGCCGACCAGGCCGGCGCAGAAACCAGCAGCGCAATAACCGCCCAAACCCGCCACCGCATGTTTCACCTCAAGTCGTACAATGCCAAAATCTCAAGACGCGAAAACGTTTGGACACCCAGACCCGCTTTCGCACGCCTCGCGCTGACATTGTACCTTCACGCTCCGCACCGTCAACCGTTTCTACGCTCTCCGGCAATCTCGCCCCATTCCTGCAAGCTCCTTCAGGCAGGCGGCCAGCGCTTCGTGGATGTTCTTCGTCACCTCGTCAACCGTCTCGCCTTGGGAAAAGCATCCCGGAACCGCCGGGACTTCCGCCCAGTACCCGCCTTCTTCAGCCTTGTGAATGACCACTTTGTTTTTCATCGCGAAGATTTCCTCCTATCAACCGATCCTGAGAATATCATATCCTTCGACGCGCGGCGAGGGGCCGAAACCCCTGTTGACACGAAGTAGCCTGCAGGCTACAATATAAGGCATGGTCGCTGTTCGGAAGACAGAGTAGTTCGCACAGTAGGAGAAATGCAATGGCCAAAACGAGGACTACACCTTATGACGTAGCAGAACACCTGCGGACGCCGAAGGAAATGGCGGCGTACCTCGAAGCGACTCTCGAGGAAGCGAAGGGCGACGCGGCGCTGATCGCCAAGGCGCTCGGCGACATTGCGCGCGCCAAGGGCATGGCCCAAGTCGCTCGCGACGCCGGCCTCTCACGGGAGAGCTTGTACAAGGCTCTCTCCGGCGAGCGGAACCCGGACTTTGATACCATCCTCCGGGTCGTTGAAGCCCTGGGGTTGAAACTTCACGCCGCGCCGGCCCGCACCTGAACCTGTAGCAGGTATCTAGCCCGGAAGCGGACGCGTGGGATGCCCGGAACTCGCTAAGGCTCAGTAACTTATGATTTTGAAGTCGCAAAATGCGACCTTAAAGCGATCAAGGAGTCGGCTCTGTGAAAAAAGAGTTAACACCCGTTCCCATTGATCCGATTGATCATCTCATTCACATAGTGCGCGGCCAGCGCGTCATGTTGGACAGCGATCTGGCGATCATCTATGCCGTGCCGACGAAGGTGCTGAATCAGGCCGTAAAGCGCAATGCGGAGCGGTTTCCCGCTGATTTCATGTTCCGGTTGACGGACGAAGAGGCTGCGGTTTTGAGGTCACAAATTGTGACCTCAAAGCCGGGCCGTGGCGGAAAGCGATATGCTCCTTATGCCTTCACCGAGCATGGCGCCATTATGGCGGCAACCGTTCTCAACAGCCCGCGCGCCGTTCAGGCCAGCGTCTTCGTCGTCCGCGCCTTTGTGCGAATGCGTCAGACCTTGACCGCGCAGAAGGAGTTCGCGGAGAAGCTGGCGGAGTTCGAGCGAAAGCTTGCGACGCACGATGTCGCCATTCGGGAAGTCGTGGAAGCCATCAAGCAGCTAGCCGCGCTTCCGGAGCCGGCGGACGATGAAGGTGCGCCGCCGAAGAACGGGATCGGATTTCTCCCCAAGCGGACATGACATGGCCACCGGCCCGGAGATCAGCAGCGCAATCACCGTCTAAACCCGCCACCGCATGTTTCACCTCAAGCCTTACAGTCCCGTTCTTTCCCGAAGCACAACGAAACATGTGCCAAAAACGGGTGCCTGTCCCCGGTTTTCCCAAAGTTGAGGGACTTTTTCAACAGCCCCCCTGTCCCCGGTTTTGCCCCAGTATAGTCCGGTCTTGTGCGTATATTTTGGCACCCCGCAACTCCCGGCCGCTCATTCTTGCCTGCCTTCCGTACAGTCAGGACCCGCGCTTATATTTCCGTACCCCGCAAGCACGGCGAGCTCAGTGATCGGCTCAAAGTCGAGTCTCAGCCCGGCACGCTGCTCGCTTTTCTCAGTTCCCGCCATAATCCCGACTCCCGCTTATATTTCGTTACCCAGCGGTAAGGCGCCCACGTCAGAACTCAGTGCATGCCATCCGCCTTGGGGGGCGCTTCGACCACCCAGCAATGCTGATCGGTGTCATAAGTCAACTTCTGCTGATTATTGAGGGCCCACTGCGCAAGTTCACGTGAGCCTTTGCCAAGCCCCAAACATGCATAATCTGTGCCCCGCACGAGGTCGTTTGCGGCAGTCGTACACCACATGTCGCGCCCCACTTTGATGCGATCGGAGGCAACGGCGTTCAGGTATTCTATTAGCGCCTTCTTTACCCCGAAATAAGCTCGCGCGCAAGCTATGGAGGCGACGTACTCGCTCCTTTGCCGTTCGTCCAGCTTTGAAACGAGCTCATCGAACGAAGCAAGAGTCATGGTCGGTCTACCTTCGCATATCAATAGAAAAGATTCGAGCAGGCTGGCCTCAGTATCACTTTCATTTCTAAAGGAAGACTCAATCCTGTCCAATAGTTCCTGCCCGCCTTTATTGCGATTGAGGGCGCTCACCCCGCTATACCGTCCGGCCTCAAGGATCAGGCGGAGGACCATGATCCTGTCTCGAGGGCGGAACATCCCTCCAGAACGCTGACCCATGCCGTCATGACCCCATAATGCCGCCAGTAACTGCGGTCCTTCTCCTTCTGGTGATTGATCGGATAGGCAAAACCGTGCCAACAAACCTACCGCAAATGAGCTGTCGGGGCTTTGCAAAGCCATCCGCCACACTTTTTCAGGGACGACAATATTAAAGAATTCCCCTTTCGTATAGAATACAGGAAAGAATATTGCACTCAGCCTTTCCTGATCTCTCCATGTTTCAGGGTCGTATAAACGCTCTTCAAGCAGAGAGGCAAAGTTGCCGTCATCGTTTTTCGACCCAATGAGCAGCGCCGCAGCGGCATATTTAGCCTCCGAAGAGGCAAATTCCCACTTCGGAGTGGTCGTCACTCCCCGGGCGAACGAGGTAAGTGCCTGAATCAATTCTTTGTCATTTTTCAAGTCTGCAAAGGAGAGAAAAGTAAACACGCACGCACAACCAAATGGGCCGAATAGCGAGGGAGGGCTATCCCGCTTCAGGGAGAGCAGGAAATTCTCCACACGCTGATGTAGCGTCTTGTCAGACAAATGCTCCGCGAGCCATTGGGGGTTACTTCTAGTTAGCTCCAGCCAGAATTGCGGCAGAATGTCGTGATATGCACTGTAGTCGCCCTCGTCGCTCCGCTGGATGAGCACGTCTAGCCATAGATCTCCCTTGCCGAAGACGCCCCACAAGCCGTCCAAGCCGTCTTTCGAGACCGATCCCTCTACAATTTCAACGATTTTCCTATCCGACGGCCCCTTCACCGATAACTGCCGAACCAGGGCTGCCCGGTTATAAAGACCCTCCGCCTCGTCTGCATCAACCAGTTGGAGCAACTTATCTGTCGGCAATTCTCTGACGAAGGGAGGGTACTCGACGCCGACTGCCGTTGAACACAGGATGATCCCCAAGAGTTGAACCATTATCGAAGTTCGCACTCTTCCCTTGCTGCGCATGAGGCTGACCTCCTATGCTTAAGGGCAAGGCGTTGCAATCTCGCCGTGGGGGCTACGTTTCGCCCCCTCAGAAAGATCCTCAGCGCACTGAAGGATGTCGTTTCTCAATGTGGCCCAATTTTGTCCCCAGAAAACCGTGGACAGGCACCGGTTATTCAATTGTTTCCGTTGCTCTTGCGTTCACAGCGGCATCGCTCTCGGCGCGGATTGACCTGCGATGCTTTTGGCCGTGCCGGTTGCGGGCGTGACCACTACGTACATCCAGACTTTCAGGTCAGCCAGCTTAACCGCCTTGCCGTCAATCGTGATCTTCGTGCTACCGTTCGTGTGCACCGTCACGTTTGATGGCACGCCGGCAATGATCGGTCCGCCTTTAAACACGACCACCTCACGGCTGGTTGTGTTCACGCTGACGATCCAGCCCGTCAGAGTGGCTGGCTTCGCAGTCCTGGCCGGTTCCTCGGAACCGGCCAAAGCTGTCGAGGTCAGCCCTATAATCGCCATTGCAGCCAGGACGGCCATGAATCGCTTCATGAAAGGCCTCACTTTCTCATTCGTGGAATTCCGGGGGCACAAACCGGCTTTCCTGCCGATGATTTCCTGCTATAGCAACCCGTCGTAAAGATTCTCCAGTTGTCCCGACAGTAAAGCCGCGTTGTATTTGGCCCCGACGTGCGCGCGGGCGGCGCGGCCCATGTCGGGCCACTTCTCCGGATGCGTGACCAGTGACTCCAAACGGTCGGTCAAAGCGCTTACGTCCTTCTCGGGGGCGAGGTAACCGCTGACGCCGTCGAGCACGACCTCCGGGATGTCGCAGTGCCGCGAGGCGAGGACCGGCATTCCCGCGGCGCTGAGTTCGATCACCGCCACGGGACAGCCGCCCTCGGCGTCGCCGTTGGCGGCGATGACGCTCGGCGCCAGGTACAGATGGGCGCGTTCGGCGGTGCGCAGATATTCGTCATAAGGCATCCCGCTGTACCAGGTCACGCGGTCGGCGATGCCGCGCGCGGCGGCTTCGGACTTGAGGGCGTGGATCAACCGCAGGGAGTCCTTCGATTTGGCGCAGAGGATGCAATCCAGCCGCAGATTGAGATGCCGCTGCGCGACGTTGGCGAACGCGCGCAGGCCGTAGATCAGCCCCTTCTTCTCCATGGCGCGGCAGGCCATGAGGCAGCGGATGACGCCGTCCGCGCCGGGCTGCCGCGGGGTGAACCGCACCTTGGCCAGGTCCACGCCCATGTGCAGGATGCGCACCTTTTCGGCCGGGCAGCCGAGCGAGATGATTTTCTCCCGCATGGCGCCGCCCTCGGCCAGCAACGCCTCCGATTCCCGGAATAACTCGGCGTATTTCCGCCGCCATTCCTCGAGCATGCCGAGCTTCCAGATGTCCGCGCCATAAGTGGAGACGACGTGGGGCAGTCCGAACCGGCGCTTGAGCGGAAGGTCGTCATACCCTGACGAAGCGTAATGGCTGTGGAGCAGCGCGACGCGCCGGCGCTCGACGGCCTTGCGGAATGCCGGGTAATATGGCGCGAACCAGGCTTTGGCCGCCTTCTGATACGCGTGGCTGAGCGGGCTGGAATAAGCCGCGACGACCTCGCCGCCGACGGCATCCAGCGGGAAATACGGCAGGTTCACCGTCCGTTTGCAAAGCACCACCGGGCGGTAGCGACGAAGCCCGCCGATGACCGTGTGGATCCAGTTGCTTCCGAAGTGCAGGTACTCGTTGACGCAGTGGGCGACGACAGGCATGGTGAGCATCTTCGCACAGTCATTCCCGCGCAGGCGGGAATCCTGGGTTTCGGCGCGCGGGTCTGGATTCCCGCCGTTCGGCCCTGAACTCACGGCCGAAGGGCTTTCGCGGGAATGACGAAGAGAGTTTTTGAACAGCCCCACAATACCAGCGATGTTATCCCCCTTCGAGAGCCGGCGCAGCGTGTGGCACCCGCGGCCACCAGCGCGAGGCGGCTTCCTGTCCGCAGCGATTTCTCATTTGCCCCTGTAAGGTCTGCCTGTATCCGATTCTACTCTTAAAGCGGCGGCAGTCAACAAGTTTATCGGCTGTCCCGGGATCCTCAGCGATCCCCGAGGACGGAGATAACTGGTGTTGTATCCCCGGCGACACGCTTCGGGCTGACGACTCACATCTTGATCTTGTAGATGTGCTCGGCGAGGGGCGCGAAGTCGTCGCTGAACGTGCCTTCCTCGGCCGTGATAGAACGATGCTCGTCCACGGCCTCGATCTTCGCGCCGGCCTTCAGGCCCGCGACCGAGATCGCCGCCTTGCCCGCGCGGGGCTTGATCGGGTCGAACTGCTGGAGCTTCTCAGGGTTGGGGCCCAGGTCCGTGTTCTGGGCGAAAATGTACAGATCGCCGCCGAGCTTCGTCGCCTTGAAGTGGCTGGTCAGGTCGGCGCCGTCACCGGCCAGCTTCATCTCGATCTTGACCTTGGCGGCGTCGGCCAGGATCGCGGAGGAGAGGCGAGTGATCTGAGCGTTGAGCCGCTTCAGTTCCGCCTTCATCGCCGGGTCTTCCTTCGGCGCGAACTGCATGTAGTTCTTGCGGCCGTCGGGTTCGACCCACTTGTGCGTGAAGTAGGCGATGCCGGTGGCGCCGTTGATGATGCAGCCCCAGGTCTCAAAGCGGGTGTGTTCGGGCTTGACTTCGGGCTGTTTGGCGGGTGTGATCCACTGGCTGCCGCGGTTGGTCTCGATCCAGGCGTAGAGGGGCTGGCCGGGCTTGGCGAAGGCCCGCATCTCGGCCGTCCCCTGGGCGGGCTCCAGAATCCTGCCGAACGATCCGGTGCCATAGATCGGGTAGGTGTCGGAGCCGAGCAGGTCGCAACCCTTGGCGTAGGCGGGGTAGATGCGGTCTTTGGTCGCCTGGTCGTAGTCCTTGTCGGACTTCATGAAAGCGCTGGTCAGGTTCATGAAGACGGGGTGGGCGGGGTCGGCGGCCCTGGTCGCCTGGTAGGCGGCCTGGATGACCTCGGGGGCGACGCGCGGCTCCTTGTGCGGCTTGGAGAGGAGCACGTCCTTGCCGTCCTTGTCGAAGGCCTCCACCTCGCTCACGGAGCCATACTTCTCATCGCCGGGGTACTCGGAGGTGAAGCGCACGGTCAGCGACTTGAACGTGGCGGGCTCCTTCAGGTCGAATTTCTGCCGGCCGTCCTTGTTCTCAAGGGTGGCCTTGAGCAGCTCCTTGCCGTCGCCGGAGAAGACCACGTCCTTGCCGACCGCCAGCCCCTTGGAGATGGTCAGCCAGATGGCCAGGCTCTGCACCGTCACGGGGGCCTTAAGATGGATGGTGAACTCCGCGCCCGCCATCGGCTCGAGGACGGTCCAACTGCCCGTGTCGCCGTCCACGATGCGGGAGAAGGGCGTGTCGGGGTTGACGTTCATGTTCCTGGCCGGCGTGACGACGGCGCCGCTGACCCTGGTGGACATGTCCGGCTCGTCGCCCTGGATCCAACCCAGGACGTTCTCCAGGGCCGCCGCCCTGGCGACCGTGCCAGCGGGGTAATCCGCGCGGAAGGAGGGCACGAAGTAGAGGTTGGCCTTCCACGCCTTCTCGGCGTAGGCGGCCAGGCCGGGGTCGCGGGTCTTGGCGGCGTCGCCCTCGGGCGCGTCCCAGTCGTAGCCGACGATCGTGTTGACGTTCAGCTCCTTCTCCAGGGCGAAGTCGCTGGGCGACTGGAGCCAGAGCATCAGGGGGAAGAACGGCTTGCCGTTCACCAGGAGCGCGGCGTTCCTGCCGATCTCAACCTTCTGAATGGCGGGAAGCTTCTGAGCTGGATTCTGACTATCCTGGGCCGAGGCGAGGCCGCAGGCGCCCAGGACCAGACCGCCCCAGAGGACCCATGCGCGGTGCTTCATGACGAGTTCCTTTCCGCGATAAGCTGGAATTTCCCGTTTGACTGCCTGCCCATAACCGCTATGAGCAGCCTGCCGGAATCCGGCGGAATCTATGTGCTGACCACGGCGTTGCCAGGGAATACAGCGACGCGTGCCGGCCCCGCCTTGCCTCGCGAGCGACCTGACGAAGGCGAGGCGGAGCACGCCCGCAGCACAAAGGCTCGTCGTCCCGACCGGCTATCCCTGGCGGGGCGCTCTCCGGCGTGGCCCGCTTCCGTTTCACCGGCCATGCGAATTATCGGGTTCTCCTTTCCCCCTGTCAATGATCTTCCGCTGTGCTGAAAACCCGGCGTCACGTTCATCCTTCGTCATTTGCCGACCCGCAGAAGGCGACCTCGCCCGGTCTTCGGGCCACGGCGATGCTGTCGCTGCCGGTGACCGTCCTGAGCGGCGTCAAAATATAGGGCCCCTGGCGCTCGACCGCCAGACGGGCGTCAGTTATGATACTCGCAAGCAGGTTTAGGCCGGGCGTAAACTGCCAGCCATGTGGGGAATCTCAAGTGAAGCATCGCGTTCGGCGAAAGGAGGAACCAGGATGAGGCGCGCCGTCGAGGGCGACCGCGCGCGACTGCTGGATTATCTCCGGCGCGAACCGGAGGTTAACCTGTTCATCGCGGGGGACATTGTGAACTTCGGCTTCAACTCCCCGGCGGTGGACTACTACATCCAGGAATCCGACGGCGCGATTTCCGCCGTACTGACGCGGTACCGCACCAACCTCATACCCTATACTCGCGACCTGTCCGGCGACCTCGGCCCCATCACCGCGGTGATGAACGCCTGCCTGCGGCCCGTTGGCGGGTGGATGGTTTCGGGCAAGAAACAGATCATCGACAGGATTCAGCCGCTGCTGTCGCTGCCGCCGCGCAATGCGTCGGATATGTTTCTGTGTGTGTGCCGCCAGGTACAGCCCCGCGTTCCTCTGGACAGACTGCCGCTGGTGGTCCGGGCCTCGGCCTCCGACGCTGCCGATATCTATGCCCTGATCCAGTCGCTCCAGGAATTCGCCGGGGGAGGCTTGAGCGTTGAGATCCTGGCCGAGGAGATTGCCGCCGGGAAAACGCGCGTGGCCATCATCCGCGATGCGGAGTCGGGGATGCTCGTCTCCTGCGCGTCCGCCGTGGCGGAGACGGACGCGGCCGCGATGGTCGTCTTGGTGGGCACCGACGCGCGGCACCGCCGAAAAGGCTATGCCAGCGCTTGTGTTTATTACCTCGTCCACGACCTGGAGCAGCGCGGCAAGTCGGCCTGCCTGTTCTTTCACAATCCCGAGGCGGGCGCGATCTACCATCGCCTGGGATTCGTCAATATCGGGATGTGGAAAATGCTCAAGTTTGGCGGGAGATGACCATGCGCAGAAGTGAACGAGAGATCACGGATCCTGCCGTGATGGAAGACGTCATGTTGAGGGCGACGGTCTGCCGTCTCGGACTGTGTGACGATGAGCAGCCCTACGTCGTCCCGATGAACTTCGGATACGAAAACCGGACGCTGTACTTCCACTCCGCGGCCGAAGGGCAGAAGCTCGACATCCTGCGCAGGAACAACCGCGTGTGTTTCCAAGTGGACACGGGCGTGGAGATCGTCGTCGGGGATACCGGCTGCAATTGCCGGACGAAGTACCGCAGCGTCATTGGCTTCGGCCGGGCGACCTTTATCGAGGATCCTGCGGAGAAGCGCCGGGCGCTCGCCGTGCTGATGCGGCACTACGGTTCGGGAACGTCCGTTTTTCCCGATGATGCCGTTGCCAAGACGTGCGTCTTCCGCGTTGACATCACCCGCATGACAGGGAAGCAAGCCTGATACGGATTCTGCTTGTGGGCTGCTGATCAGATACGACGGCCATCGCTGTGGGCGAGACGTCCTCGGCGGTGCGCGCGCGGCGGATTGGCGCGGTGATGCGATGGCCGGTGCGGCGAGCCATGACGCGCCGGCTCGACTCGGTCCAATTCGGCTTGTGCCTGGCGCGCCGGCGGCGATTCTACCCGCCAGGCCGTGCGGGGGCTTTGAGTTCTTTGCCGATGGCGTTCTCGTAGTAGCTGGAGTCGTGCTGCCGTTTCCAGCCATCGGTTGGGGGCATGCCTGGGGTGGCGCGGTACGTCTGCCACATCGCTATGTGCCAGCGATTCCATTCGCACGTGCCCTCGCGCGTCCAGTCCTGGTCATAGTTATGGCCGAGCGCGGCGAGGGTCTTGATGGCGGGCGCATCGTTCTCGAACATCCAGCGATCCACATAGTCCAGGAACGCGTCGTGGTTCCAGACTTTCTCGGCCCGGAGAAGGTGGATCGCGAGCGCCTGGCCGATCCAGGCGGCGCTGGTGTTGGCGCGGCGATAGGCTTCGCTGGTCCAGTTGCCGCCCACCCATTTCGCAGGTTGAATATGCTCGTAGGGGCCCCAGGCGTCGTTGGTGCGAGCGTAATTGCGGCCAATGCCGGTGGCTTCATCAATGCCGGAGTGGCCGGTGAAGACGACTTTGGCGCCGGTCCAGCAATCGCCATAGGCGGTCTGCTCATCCTCAGCGAAGTGCGCCTTGGGAAATGAATTGTGGATATGGGCGAGTTCGTCGTCGCCGAGGAGCAATCCGGCGAAGAAGATGGGGAGTTTGCATCCGCTGCCGTGTCCGCCCCAGCATTCCCAACCGGGATGTCCGGCGCGGATCATCCCGCCGAGGTCAATGCCAACCTGAACGAAGCTGATGAGCAGCGGCTCTTTCTGTTGCGGGGTGTACTTGCAGCAGAGGAGCAGGGCGCAGTTGCCGGAGCATTCGCCGATCTGCTGGCCGTAGCCGGGCATGTCGTCGTTGGGGATCTCGAAGCCGAAGAAGCAGGTATGGACCCACGGGCGCTGGGTGAGGCGAATGTATTTTTCGAGCTTGGGGAAGTCGCCTTGCGGGGCTACGGCAGGCAGCAATTTGCGCCCCAGGTTGCGGGCGAGATAGATTTTCTGAGTGCGGTCGCAGAACGCCGGGCGGAACGCGTCGGCCGGCTGCGGCTCGGCCACGCAGGTCAGCACCGCGGCGTCTCGGACGGGGCTGTTGTCTTCCTCGCCGCGGGTGATCGGCCGGCCCTGGACGGTATCGGCGACGGGGCGCATCGGCATGCTGATGGTCGAGACGAGCGAATCGCCCGGCTTCATCGCGACCGGAAGCTTCTGAATCAGCGACGGGTCGAACCAGTTCCGGATGCCGCTGTCGTAAGCGACTTTCATCTCCGCGGGCGGATTGAGCATGAAGCCGTTCCGCACGCGGTCCTTTTCCGGCTTTTCCTTATCCATGTGGTCGAGCTGCGCGGCGGGGATCTCGGCGCCGTAAAGCGGCCGCGGCGTGATCTCAGTGATCGCGACCGGCCCGACAACGTAAAAGTCGCCGTTGACGAATTGCCCGACTCGCGCCGGCTTATCGAACGTCCAGGTCATGCCGTATTGCGAGACGCCCGTCTTCAAGGGAAGATCGGCGAGCCTGGGCGTCGCCGGGGCGTTGTCATTCGTGTAGACGACCACCGGCGTTTCCTGGCTCCAACACGGAGTCGAAAGACACGCGGCTGCCACGACAGTGAGACCGAGCGTCAGAATTTTTCCGAGCATGTCACCTCTCCTCAATTCCCTGCCGGGCCGACAAGTCGGGATTTTCCATTGACCACCCCTCCGAGCACGGCCGGCTCCCAGAGTCGGAATCACCTCAGGGCGCTGACACCACCGCCTGCCTGAGCGCGCTTGACCTCGGCCTCGACTTCCTTCTGTGTGACCATGGTGGTATCGCCGGGCGTTTCCTGGACGCAGATACCATGGGCGGCGCCCCATTCGACGGCGTCGGCGAGTCCCTTGCCATTCAGCAGCGCGGCTGCGGCGCCGGAGGCGAAGGAGTCACCGCCGCCGGTGCGATCTGTGATCTCGATGTTCTCGCGCATGCTCGCCAGGTAGCGCTTGTCCTCTGCAACGTCGTAGAGCACCGCGCCCCAGTTGATGCGGTCGGCTGAGATGGCCGCTCGAAGTTGCGTGCCGATGATTTTCAGGTTCGGGTAGTCATGGGCCACCTTGCGGAGCATGTCGGTGTAGACGTCGAGCCACTTTTCAAAAGGGTCGCTCTTGGCGACCTTGACGGCGGTGTAGCCGAGGGCATCGTCAAAGTCATTCTGGTTGCCGACGAGAAAATCCACGTGGGGCACGATCTTGCGGTTAGCCTCGCGCGCGCGGTCCTTGTTCGGCTCGACCTTGGAACGATAGTTGAGGTCGAACGACCGAAATGCGCCGTGCCGGCCGGCTTCGGTCATGGCCTCGAGCGCCAGGGCGGAGGCGTTGGCGGAAAGGTTGTTGTAGATGCCGCCCGTGTTGAACCAGCGCACCCCCTGCTGGAAAAGCGCGCCCCAGTCCACGTCGCCGGGCTTGAGTTCGCGGACAGGCGTATGCGCGCGGTAGTATTCCGTCACCGAAGGGAGCACGCCCCTGCCGGCCCAGGTGAAGTTGATGCCGTTGTGGAGCGTTCCCTTACCGTCGGTGGAGAAACGCCCCTTGCCGTCGGTGGAAAACCATATGACATGGCGCGTGTCCACGCCGGCCTCGCGAAGCTGGCGTTCGATGTTGCGTCCGACGCTGTCATCCACCAGGGCCGTGACGATGGCCGTGCGCAGTCCGAAACAGGCGCTCAGGCCCTCCGCCACGTTCGTCTCGCCGCCGCCGTGGAAGACGCGCAACATCTGCGCCCGGCGCGCCGGGACATCGCCCGGATCCAGCCGCATCATGACCTCGCCCAATGACACCTCATCATACTTGCACTGGTCCGCCGACTTTATCTGGAACTTCGACATCGTTCTCTTCCTTTTCAAAGAATGGCCGGGGGCATGACCATCATGCAGAAAGCGTGAAACAGTCTATCAGGAGGAAGAATGTGACACAAGCACCTTGAGATTCGACGCGGGTTTTCTCAGGTGCGGGAGGAGTACGCGCCCAGACTGGCAGGCGCGGGATGCGTGTGGCTGCCCACGTCCAGGTGAGAATCAAATGATGCGGACAGCCTCAGGATGAGTGTTTTCTTCCCAATGATGAGACAAAGGAACAACAGCCGCGGCGGAGGGCGACAGCCGGCCTGGCAACGACGTTCCTGAAGATGTTCCGCACGGCCGTGTACGTGGAGAGGACACCTCGCAAGAGCTTCTGAAGGAGCGCGCATTGGGACTTCGACTTCTCACGCTGCAGTTCCTCGTTAATGGCACTCAGCCTGGATGCCAGCCGCGAGACTTGGTCTTGGCAATGCGCTCGTACTTCCTGAATGTAATTGCGGTGCCTGTGCGCCAATGCGTCAAGTTCCGCTGCATGACCGCTACGAACTGCGCTAAGCTCCTCCTCGTACTTTCGTGTTGTCTCATGCCGAGCCTCGTCCATGATTTTCTGGATCCCGGCTGATGTTCGAGACTGATCCTGTACAAAGGACGACGTCGAATCGCGAAAGGTGAAGCTCCCGTTCTCCAAGTTCTTTCTGAAGTACTGGTTTGCCGCGTTGATCTCCTTGAAAACCTCCGCCGCCTTTCGCTGAAGCCGGGAATCCGACCGATACCTGTCCGGATGCCATACGCGCGACATGTCCCGGTACGCCTCCTTCAACTCCTCCTCCGTGAAGGAATTCGGCAGACGGAGCAGGTCCAGATATCGGCGCTGAGCGGCGGCGTCAACCTCATCTCTCCACATGGCCTATCCCTTGAGGAGGTTGCGAAACCGGCTCTAATCCTTCAACTGTCTGACGTCCCCTCTCTTGAGCAGCGCAGCAGATTATCACCGGCACGCGCGCAATTTGCAAGAAAGACCCTGCCCGGGGTTCCGCCTGTCGTTGCGTGAATATCAGGGAGCGTTCGGCACGGTTCATCTTCGTAACCGAGGTCCGGATGGCGTTGACCTGCGAGCAGACCAGAGACCCCGACGGGAATCCGATTGACTTGCGAGATGAGCATAACGGGCACTTGATGTCGGCGACTTTGGGCGGTAAGGAGAAGCCGAAGCGGGCGGACTTGCAGCTTGCAGACCCTTGAATTGCCAGGGGCGGAAATGCGGAGATTCTTCGTCGAGCCGGCGGCCTCGCCCCGCAAGGAAAACTCCAGGCGCGAGGGATCCAGGCCGGATGTCCAACGCTCTCCCGCCGCGCGCACGGGTCCGGGTTGACTGGAGTGTTGCGCCGTGGTAGAAGCAGCCTCAACGCGCTGAGGGCAGTCCGGGATGGAAGGGAATTGCGGGAGCAGGCCGCGCGTCCCCGGCACTCCCGGTGGAGATCGGACTTCCAAGGAGACGATATGCCCCCGATCACGATCCGCGACATCCGCGTCATTCTGACCCAGCCGGGATCCGCTCAACTGATCGTGGTCAAGGTTGAGACGTCCGAGCCGGGTCTTTACGGCCTCGGCTGCGCGACGTTCACGCAGCGGCACACACCGGTCAAGGTCGCCGTCGAGGAGTTCCTTCGGCCCTTCCTGCGCGGGAAGGAGACGCAGCGGATCGAGGACCTCTGGCGCACGTCGTGGGTCAGCTCGTACTGGCGCAACGGGCCGGTGCTGAACAACGCCCTGTCGGGCGTGGACATGGCGCTGTGGGATATCAAGGCCAAGCTCGCGGGGATGCCGCTGTATGAACTGCTGGGCGGGAAATGCCGCGAGGGGGTGACGGTCTATCGCCATGCCGACGGCCGCGACGCGGCGCAAGTCGAGGAAAGAGCGCGCGCCTTCATCGAGCAGGGATATCGCGTCATCCGCTGCCAGATGGGCGGCTACCAGGGCGCGGCGCCGGCCCGCCGGAAGCCCGAAGGCGCGCTGCCCGGCGCTTATCACGATCCGGACGCCGCCGCCCGGAACATCCCCCGGCTGTTCGAACATCTCCGGAGCAAGCTCGGCTTCGAGGTCGAGCTGCTGCACGACATCCACGAACGCCTGCCCCCGTTCGAGGCGGTTCGTCTCGCCAAGGCGCTGGAGCCGTACCGGCTTTTCTTCCTGGAAGACGCTCTGCCGCCGGAGCAGATCGAGTGGTTCCGCGCGATTCGGCAACAGTGCGTCATGCCGCTGGCGATGGGCGAACTCTTCACCAACCCCTGCGAGTGGATGCCGCTCATCGAGGGCCGCCTGATTGACTTCATCCGCTGCCACGTCAGCGCCATCGGCGGAATCACCCCCGCGCGGAAACTGGCCGCGCTCTGCGAGGCGTTCGGAATCCGCACCGCGTGGCATGGGCCGCCGGATGTCTCGCCGGTCGGCCACGCAGCCAACGTTCACCTCGACATCAGCGCGCCGAACTTCGGCGTTCAGGAGTGGTCCGGGTTCACCGACGCCGAGCGCGAGGTCTTCCCCGGCTGTCCCGAGGTGCGCGACGGATACGCCTATCCCAATGACCGGCCGGGCCTCGGCATAGACCTGGACGAGGCCAAGGCGGCGAAATATCCCTGCGCCAACTCCCTTCCGCAGTGGACGCTCGCGCGCCTTCCCGACGGCTCGGCTGCGCTTCCATAGGAGAAGCCGCGCATGTCCGACGTCATTCGCCCTCCGCAGGGACCCTGTGACCCCGACCTCAAAGGCCAGAGCGCGCTCGTGACCGGCGGCGGCAGCGGCATCGGGCGCGGCATTTGCCTGCGCCTGGGCGCCGAGGGGATGCGCGTGTTCCTCTGCGGCCGGTCCGAGAAGGACCTTCAGGAAACGGCCGAGCTGGGGTGGGCGGGAGTCCCGGCGGAGATCGCCGCCTGCGTGGCCTTCCTGGCCGGCGCGCAGGCCGAATACATCGCCGGGCAGACGATCTGCGTGGACGCCGGCGCAACGACTCAACCGCACCCGCGCGGCGCGCCCCTGTGAGCCGAAGCTGTCGAGGGGCCCGAAAACGATAGGAGATCGCCTCCGTGAGTTCACCGCCGTTCACGTATCGCGTCACGGTCGGCTGGGTTCGAGACCTGGCTTCCGAGCCGATTCCCAATGAGGAGTGGCCCAGCATTCGCTGGGACGATCAGCTTTTCGCCGACCAGGTGCGCTTTCTTGACGTCCAGTCTGAACTCGGAATCGAATACAATCTCGTCTGGGGATTGTTCGTGGCGCGGTCATGGCCTGCGCCGTTGAAGAACGTTGTGGACGATTCGCGCGCCGCGCGGCTGCACGCCTTCGTGGAGGCCGCCCATGCGCGAGGGGTGAAGGTCCTCGCCGGTGCAGGCATCTACTCGTGGGGATTCGACGAAATCATCGCCAAGGCGCCCGGCGTCTCCGCGGGCCCGCGCCGCGTCATGTGCGGGTCCAGCCCGGCGGCCTGGGACTGGCAGCGACAGGTGCTGGATTTTATGATGGATCCCGCGTGGGGCCTGGACGGCCTGAGCATGCAATCGGCGGACGAGGGACGTTGCGAATGCGAGAAATGCCGGCCGCTCAGCCAGGCCGAGTATCATGCGGCCCTGCTGATCAAGTGCGCCGAGCACGTCCACGCCGGCCGGCCCGACTGGGTTGTGGGCCAGGCGGGCTGGGGAATGCGCCTGGAGAACGCGCAGGACCTGCCGCACCTCCGCCGCATCTCGAAAGCCGTGGACTACATGGTTGAGGTCGAGGAACGGTCGGCCCGTTCGCCCGGCCGGGACCGCGCTTCGCTGGTTCGGGAGATCGCCTGCGCGTTCGGTTCCGTGGGCGGCGTTTTCGTTGAGCCGCCGATGCATTGGGATCGTCTCCGGTGGTTCGCGCCGTGCGGGCTTTCTTCCGCGCGCGCGCTCAAGCGCCTGTATGAGGACGGCGGGCGCGCCTGCGAGTACTTCTATCGTCCGTTCGCGAACCCGGTTGAAGAACTGTCCTGGCGGACGGGCGCCCGCATTCTTTCCTCGCCGCAAGTGTCGGCCGAAGCCGCGCTGGCCGAGGCGCTCGCCTCAGTGTACGGCGTGAGCGGGAATCAACTGGACGGCCTTTCCGACTGGTTTGCGCGCGCGGAGGAGGCCTACTTCTCTCGTTCGAGCTTTCGCCTGGGAGATGGCCCGCTGTCGCTCGAACCGCTCGTGTGGCCCGAGAACCCGGCCGCGCCGGGCCCGCCCGTCTATCTGCTGAACCGCATGGCGCCGGCGGCGCGCGCGGACTACGCGCGGGATCTCGAACGGCTGCGAGCTGAGCTGGAGGCGATGAAGATACCCGACGATCGGTCGAAGCGCAAAACGCTGTTGTGCATCGCCGGCACGCTTCAGGACATCGGGAAGCCGGCCTGACTTTCCGAGGAGGCTTCCCTCGGGAGAACGCCATGGCAGAGACTCAATACGGCAGGGGCGGCAAGCACTGGTTCGTCGGGGACGGATTCATCTGGGACGATCAGCCGGCCGAGCATCGCGCCGCTTCCGGCAGGCCGCGGGAATGCTCCTCCGGGTTGTTCGTCTACAACCCCCAACGGAAGAAAGCCCGCGTGCAGGTGCGGTTCTACCACGTGGACCGGCCGCCCAGCGAAGTCGCCATGACGGTCGAACCTTCGGCGATCGGCGCGCTGGAACTGGCCGCATTGCCGGAGGTGCCTCACAAGCAGTCCTTCTGGATAGCGCTTCAGTCGAACGTCCCGGTGCTGCCCCAGGCGCTGCACCAGGATTTCACGTTCTGGGAGGAAGTGCCGGACGCCCTGGTCGCGGTCGCTCCGTACCCGGGTCCCTTGCACGATGAGACAAGCTGGGTTTTCCCGGACTGTTACCAGGGAAAGGATCCGAGTTGGTACGAGATCGAGACGCTTTCGATCCTGAATCCCGGGAACGCAGAGGTCAGCGTCCGCGTGCGCTACTTTCCGCGCGGACGGGCCCGAGGCGCGGAGGAAACGGTCGTCGTCCCGGCATGCCGGGTCAAGCAGATGAACCTGTGGGAACGCAGCCCACAGCTTACGGGGACGGATCGCGAACCGGTGATGAAGATCGAGGGCGACTATGTTATCCGGCTCAACGCCACCGGGCCGGTCATTCCTCAGCTCACGCGGCGCGCGCGATGGCGCGGATGGACGCCGGTCATCGGCACGCGCAGTGTTATAGGTTATCCGGTGCGGCGCCGCCTTTCGAAGCTCTGGTATTACCCGGGCGGCGCTATTCTCGAACGGGGTGTTCTCCCGCGCGCCAAGGCTGGCGACAGGGTCTGGGAGAGCAGCGATCTGACCTGGAACTTGCTCTTTGTCCACAACCCCCACGTCAGCCGCGACGCTCGCGTCACGCTCAGCTTCCACGGGCCGGACGGCCGGACGAGCGAATCGGCGCCGTACACCGTTCCGCCGCAGCAGTCGGTATGCCAGTGGCTTCACAGGCCGCCATGGCTCGGCCAACACACCTCGATCAACCAGCCTTTTGCGCTGACCGTGCGGGCGGATCACCCGGTAATCCCCGATGTGACGGGCGCGGAGTTCGAGATGTTCAGCCGCTGTTGCCCGGGCGCCATGTCCGGCGTCAATCTGTACCCGGGCCCGCTGAAGAATGAATGTGAATATTGGTTGGGCATCGGCCAGGCGGGCGGCGCGGATGATGTCCCCGCCGAATGGTCGCAGGCCTATCACCTGTTCAACCCGGCGAAACGGCCGGTGCGGGTGGTGCTCTCGGCCTATGGATTGGGCGGCGGCCGGCGGCTCTCGCGCGAAGTGGAGATCGCTCCGCAGGGCGTCCGGTGCGTCAGCGCATCCGAGTTCGACGGATTGCCCGTTGGCCGGCCGTTTGCCGCTCATGCGCAGGGCGACGGCCCCTTCTGTGCGCAGGTGTTCGTCAGGGCGTCCACGCGCGGGTTGCATCCGACGCGTTCGATGTATTCGATGATGGGACTGCCCATGCGCCTGGGGCGGCCCGCAGACATGTAACAAGGAGAACGGGTTGGCGGACTTCTCCATCGAGACCTATGACCGGCAGTTCCTGGAAGGAATGGCGCGCGTCTATAACGACGAGACCGCGTTCGAGCCGCATATCGCGCCGCTGACGGCGGAGCGGTTCATCCAGTTGGTCGAGAAGAAATCCTACTTTGATCCGGCGGGCCTTTTCATTGCGGTGCGCGCCGGGCGCGTCCTTGGCTGGGTTCATGCCTGCGTTACGCCCGGAACCGAACCGTGGAACGACCTGAACGCGAAGGTGGCGCGGATCCGGATGCTGATCTTCCCGCGCGAGAGCCTGCGCATAGGCGCCGCGCTGGTGCAGGAAGCTGCCGCCTGGCTTCGGCGCGCCGGGTTTCAGGAGATGGAGGCGATGCACCCGTACGCCGGCTATCCGTTCTATCGCGGTCTGTGGTTCGGCGGAGAGCCGATGTGTCCGGTCTCCCTTCCGCACGTTCACCTCGTTCTGGAAGTGGCCGGGTTCAAGAACACCCAGGAATCCATCTTCATGGTCGCGCGGATGCAGGACGCGCCCGAGGAAGCGCCGGCGCGGATCGCCGTTGAGTTTGAAGAGGACGCAGCCGGAACGAATCACGAGCCGATGCACGAATCCTGGAGCGGTTTCGAGCCCAGGGCGGCCCGCGCGAAGATCAACGGAGAGATCGTCGGCAGCATCGCCTGGGTGGTGCTGCCGCACCTCGATCGCCTCGGCTCGCCGGCCATGAACATCTTTGCGCTGAGCACGCGGGAAGACTGCCGCCGCCAGGGTATCGCCGCGGCGTTGGTCTCGCGCGCGATGCGGCAGGGTCATGGGCTCGGCTGCCGGGTCGTGTCGGTCGGAACGCAGCTCTGGAATGCCGCCGCGCACGCCAGCTACCTCAAGCTGGGCTTCACACCGTACTGCATACTGGTCGGGCGGCAGTTCCGGTCGCCGGCCAGAACGGAGTGAACGAGCGGCGCGCGGCGGCGAAGAGATAGCGCGGCGGGAAGCGCTCGCGGACCTGACAGCGCCCTCTTGAAAATCCGGGCGAGCGCTCGGCCGGAGGCCCGCACTGTACAAAGTACTGTACAAGAGGCGTTTTCGGCCAATGAAAAAGGGACTCGCGTGGCCGCAAGTCCCTTTCACAGATATGGCAGCGGGAGCAGATTCACCGCCCAGTTCACGATCAATAGAACGATCACGACTGCCGGAACCACCCGTTGCAAAGTGAGTAAGGAATGCGGGATCGGCCGTGACCGCCGCGCGATGCAGCAGATGCGGAAGATCGCCTGCCAACCGAAGACCCCATAGAGCACAATCCCCAGCCGGTGGTACCGCAGCGACTCGCCGATATGTCCGTGCGCGAGCAGTACAAAGGAACGAGTCAGCCCACAGCCGGGGCAATTCACTCCGAAAATCTCGCGGCAGGGACACATGGACGGAAGGTTGAAACCGAAGAGTGTCGGAGAGGCACTCACCTTCGGCTCGAACCGGACCACGAACGGCAGGATCAGAAAGGCCAGCAGGATGAGCAGGTAGGTCCAGTTTGTGCGCGCGTCGCAGGCCAGATCCGCTTCGGGGGGCAGAAGAAAACCGTAGGCGCGCCTGGCCGCAGTCGCCTCTGCGGACGTATGGGCTGACGCCGCCTGGCCTGACGCCCATTCAACCTCGGCGGTCAGGAGAGCGCGTGCGGCTGTTGGGCCTGGCCGGTGCATGCCGTGCAATGGTATTTCCTCCCGCCGTCAACCAGCGCTTTGGTGATGTGCTGGACGCAGGCGAGCCGCCCGCACGCGTCGCAGCGGACGAGGCATTCCGCGCAGGTTCCCAGCCCACAGACGTGGCATGGACCGGCGTGCTTTGAGCAGGCGATCCGGTTGCAGCAGTTGCACCGCACCAGGCAGCGGTGGCAAGCCGTGGCGCCGCAGAGCGCGCAACGCTCCTGAGGACATTTCAGGCAGAGCACGCTCTTGCAGACCGCACACTCCAGCGCGCAGTCGTCGCACGTGGTGTGCTGGTTGACGCAGACTTTCATCGGCGCCGCGCCGGCGGGCTTTCCGCAGTTAGCGCATTCGGAGCTGGTCACTACGGCGCCGTCCCGGCTGCGGGCGACGGCCTCGCCGACGGAAAGCAGCGCGGAGAAGTCACGCGTGTCGGTCGGGACGCTGGCTTTGTTCGCTTCGACCCAGCGGGCGGCCTCGCCGTTGAGCGGGCTCTTGACATTGTACGATTGAAACGCGACCATCTCGGCGATACGCACAATGAGAAACGGGAGCGATTCGCCCGCAGCCCAGTGGTCGCCGATGCAGATGGCGTGCGGAGCGATATTGGGATGGAAAGCAGGTGTGATCATCCGGCATTGCGGCGCCATACGCGGGTACGCCGCCGTGAGCGTGATCTCGGCGATAAAGCAGTTGTGGCTGCGGAGTGCGTGCGTCATCGGGTCTTGCTGCAGGCTCGTCACGAGGAACTCGATCTGGTATTTCTCCGGCGGCGTGCCACGGGCCTCTTTGACGCGGATGGGCGACTTGCCGCTGAACATCGTGCAGATCTTGTCGTAGTCAGCCTTCAGTCGGCGAAGTCGCATGGTGCTCATTACTGCGCCCCTTGCGGCGCCTCGGCGCCCTGCTGCAGGAAGCGGGCGGCGGCCTCTGCCGGCAGCGCTTCCAAGATGCTCTTCGTGGAGATGGCGAACGACATGCCCTCGCCGGTCGTGGTGTTTTCCGTCCACGTGTTCACCCCCAGCAGGGTGCCGCTCATGTCGTACAATCCGCCTCCGCTGCTGCCGGGACGGGTCGGCGCCTGGGTCTGGTACACGGAAATCGCGCGGTCTCCCGTGTTCTGGGAGCGCGTGGCGCAAATCACCCCTTCACTGTAGCTCCAGGAGAGGTTCAGAGGGTTCCCGATGACAAAGACGCGCTCGCTCTGCGCCGCAAGGTCCGAGGCGAGCTTCGCCGGTTCAATTCCCGTCAGCGTGAGCGCCTGGCACGAGAGGATGGCGATGTCCATTCCGCCCGGGGCCAGCCACTCCACGACGGCCCCGCTCCGCTCGCCGTTGTGGAACAGAACCTCGATACGTTTCAAAATGGCGCCCTCGTGCTCGATCGCATGGCGGTTGGTGAGGATAAACGCCCGCTGGCCGACGACCCTCAAGATGGTCCCCGAGCCGAAGAGCGTCGCGCTGGAGAGCCATCCGCCGCCTTGCGCCCGGACGACGACGTTCGCCCGCAGCGCGTTGGCCTTGATCGGATCAAGACGGCTGAGCGTCTCCTCGCTCGGCGCGCTGTTGGAGAAGTCAAGGACCGCGGCGGAGTCTCCGCGCGACCCCCTTTCCCGCAGCGCGAGGATGCCCACCGAGACGAGCATCACCGCGGCGGTGAAGCCGAGCGCGGTCCCGGCAAGCTTCAGTCCCTTGGCCCTCCCGCCCGTGTAAATGACCACGAGGCCGATGATGCCCGTGACGAGGGCGATCAGGGCCAGCGCGAACCCGCACACGGCGAGCGGCCAAGTCTCAGCGGCCACACCCCACACGGTCATCGCACTCAGAACGGCCAGGACCGAGGCTGCGACCGCCAGCCTGCTGAGGCGCTTCGGCTCTTCAGGGAGGTACATCCGCGCCAGCTCCTCGGTCCGCGCACGCGGCGGCATTGGCGGCACCACCACACGCTCGGCGTCGGAGGCGCTGATCACGAGATCGGCCTGGAGCCGGCCGAAGTCCGCACGCGCCCGCTTATCGCAATGGTACGACGAGCATCCGGCCTGCACCTGCCAGCACAACTCGTGGTGCAGTCCGCCGCACTGGTCGCACCGGATGATCCGCTGATTCTCCTCGATGAGCCGCTGGCATGCCGGGCACGTGTTGCCGGCCTGAAAGCTGCTCGCGACCATCGCTTCAGGTGTTTCAGCCATAACCCGCCGATTCAATCGAAAGCCACGAACAGGACGAGGAGCAAAACGAACAGGCCGCTGATCCCCAAGCCGATCCAGGCCAACGCGCGGATGGCCTGAGGCAGACGCCGGTACTCAATACCGTAAAAGCGCTTGCCGAAAACGAGCAGCGCGAACAGGATGACCGTTATGGGCGAGAGGAAGCCCGTGAGGGACGCGAGGAACAGGCCAATGACTTTGTTCCGCACTCGCAGGTGCTCCTGTCCCTCGTACTCCCGGCTGGCATACTGGTCGGCCGAGAGGATCTCGGACGTCCCGAAGCTCGCACCGCAGAACCGGCACTTGACCGCCTGAGCGCGGATCAGTTTCCTGCACGATGGACAGGGCTTCTCTTCGCCCCAGACGTTGCTCGCCAAGCCCGAGGCCGGTTCGGACTTCGCCGTTTGCGGGGCGCTTTTGCAACCGTACTGCGCGCAACCGCCGTTCTCGATCCAGCAGTCCTTATGAAACGGCAGCGTGCACGACGGACACTTCAGGATGCGCTCGCCCATGATGATCTGGCTTTGGCAAATCGAGCACATCTTGCCCGCCGTCGAAGACTCCGCCGCAAGCACATGGATGTCGGACTTCGCGTCAGCCTCGGCCATGGATTCTCTCCGGCGCACCTTCAGGCCGGGACCAGCTACCGCTTAGCCGCCGCCCTGATGATGTAAAAGATAATCCACATGATGATCGAAAGCAACAACAGCTTCCAGCCCTTCTTCTTGCCCTGAACGATATAGACAATGCCCACGATACAGCCGATGCCGGCGCACAGGATGCCCAGGAGGATTTCCCAAGCGTTGAGCTTCTCGTCCGAGGGAGTCCTTCCTTGGGCTTTCCCGCGGTCGGCTTCCGACTGGAATTCATTGCAGAATCGGCACTTCCGGGCGCCGACCTTGATCCGCTCGCCGCAGAACCGGCAGGGTGTCTCGTCGGCGGCCATGGGCGCGGCCGGAGGACTCTCCACGGGCGGTGCGGACACCAGTGAAAGTTCGCCGCCGACTTTCGTTTGCGGACAGGAGGGATTCGCGCAGCCGCCGACGGCGGTGTGACAGGCCTGATGCATACTGGAACCGCAAGCGCGACAGTTGAAGACATCGTCGCCCAATTCAAGCTGCGCGCCGCACCTCGAGCAGGCGCGTTGAGCGATCCTGCGGTTCGCCTTCATGAACTCCGGAAGATCGTCGGCGGGCGAGATGGGCGCGGCGGACGCCGCCGCGGGCGGCGGAGTTGCAGCAGCCGCCGGCCGCGCCGGAGGCGCTTCCACGGAAGGACCCGGCATCGGCTGCGCCGACGCGGCTTGCGCCGGCGCCTCTTCGCCGGCGATGAATACCTTCATGCATTGGGCGCACCGGCACTTCCGCCCGAGCAACTCGGGCGTGACCGCCAGCCTGGCACCGCAGTTCGGGCAGACCTGCGTCGTCCCTTTAGTGGTCCCTTCTCCCAAGCCGAGTCTCCCGGCGTCAGGCCTTACGATTTCTGTTTCTCATGATACTTCAGGACCGTCTGGCCGATCGTGACGACGTCACCCGGGCGAAGGACGTACTTGTCCACCCGGCGCCCGTTTACAAACGTCCCGCTCTTGCTGCCCTCATCTTGAAGCATGTACCGGTTGCCGGATTTGATGACGCTTGCGTGCAGAGGGTCTATCTCGGCGTCCTTGAAGAGGTAGATGTTGCGCTTGGGGGCCGAGCCGATGGTCATCGGGCTCTTGAAGATGCTGAACTGTTTGCCCGCCAGCGGGCCTTTGAGCATCAGGAACCAGGAGTCCTTGGAAATATTCTCGAACAACCCGACAAAGAGCCCGACGAGCAGCCCGATGGCCGTCATTCCGACCGCGCGGCTCGCGGCGGCGCTGCTTTGCGCGCTGAGCAGCCACCGTCCGATCGGGTCGAAGAGCAATCCGCCGAGCGTGCCGCCTACCAGCCCGCCGGCCAGTCCGTTCAAGATCAGTTTCTTGGACTTCAAGGCGACGCCCAGGCCGAGCCCGGCGCCCGCGCTGACGATCGCCCAGGCGAGCGCCCGCCCGCACATGGCCAGAAAGAATGCCCCGCCCCGCAGGTCGGCAAAGCGGACATAGCCTTTCCGGCCGGATATCGCGAGGGCGATATGTGAGAGGACGCCGAAACAGAGGTCCGCCAGGAGCGTTGTCACGATCGTTGCAAGGAGCCCCACGCCGACGCCGACGGCGCCACAGTAGAAGCAGTCCCGCCCGTTGTGGTTTGCCGCGCCGTATATCACGCCCATGGCCAACCCCATGAGCGCCGCCGCCAAACCGAACAGGAGATAGTCGCTGACGAAGGGAATCCCCGGGCCCGGCCCCTCGTTGTAGAACGGCTCGAAAACGCACCACGCCGAGAACGCCCCGAGCACGCAGGCCGTGGCGTAGTAGACGACCGGGTTCAGATAGAACGGCGTCTTCACGTCCTCGATGAATTGTCCCCCGGTTTGCGCGAGCGATTTCTCGAGGTTAATCACCTCGTCAATCTTCGGGTCGTTCAGTTCCTCGCGGGTGATCGTCACGTCAGCCATGTTCTGCCCTCACGGACTATCGTGCCGGGGTCCGTCGTCATCGCGCGGCCTCCGGCGTTGTGCTTGTCTTCCCTCGCGGCGCCTTTTCAGCGCCAGGCTTTCCCTCCGCGGCACCCGCTGGCGGCTTCGGCTCCGGATAGAAGAACTCGATGAGGCCGGGATACATCTGCTGGATTTGGGGCTTGGCCTCCGGACACAGAGTCAGCGACCGGTCGAGGCATATCTTGACCATCTGCTGGAGCTGCGGCGGGAATTTGGCCAAGTCGGTCGTTCCGGCTTCAGCGAAAAATGAGTTGATCCTTGTCAGGTAAAGATCTGCAAGGTACTCCTCGAGCACCGACTCGCGTTGCTCGGTCGCCTGGACGCTCTGCGCCAGGGTGCGCTTCCGCGCGGCCACGTCGGCCATATCGCTCCGGAATCGGGATCGGTCCAGTTGGTACGTGCCCTTGATCCCGGCAATCATTTTCTCGCAGCCCTGGAGCGCCTCGAGGGCCTCCTTCTCTTTGTGGTCCTTCAGCAGCCCCTCGATCTTGCCGAGGCGGTCTTCAACGTCCTCAAAGTCCTTGCCCGCGGACACGTTCATGGCGGCGTATTCCAGTATCGAGTAGACCTCCGACTGGATGGAATCCATCGCCGCGCGCTGGACTTCGGCCGCGGAGATGTAGCGGCCGGCGAGCCACCCGACCATGCAGCCGCACGCGATGCCGAGCAGCGTGCCGAGGCCCCAGCTCGGCCGGCCGCCTTGCCGGGCCGGCTCCGGTTCCCGCTCGGACTTCTGCGACGACCGAGCTTCAGGGTCGAACGGCTCCGCCTCGCCCGTCTGGAGCAGGACCTCGTCGTCGCCGATCCAGAGGCGCCTCAGCGGCACGGACTTCCCGTTCTTCCACGCAAAGCAACCGAGTTGCTGCTGTTTCGTCTCGATGACGATCGCCACCTGGTAGGGCTCGTTGAAGAAGTTCTCCTGGATGAACGTATCCATGCCGGAAAGGAACACGCCGAACCCGGGATGCGTGTGATACCAGCCCACGATGCGCTTTCCCGGGTGCTTCTGGTCCATGGCGGAATGAATGTGCGACCACGTCTCGTGCGTGAACGTCACCTGGGACCCGTAATTGTTCGCCGCCCGGCCCTCGATGACATCGGAGATCTCGACGAAGGCGCCCAGGTCGTCCTTGCAGATCTCGCCGACGAGAACGCCGCACAGTTCAACTTCGCTGGTCGTTGCGGCGTGGGCTTTCATCTTGTCGCCGGCGTTCCGGGTGAGATGGACGCGGTACTCGCCGGCGAGATTCACCGGGAACTTCGCCGCTTTGAGGTCCTTCATTTCGATGCGGCCGAAATCGGACTTCTTCGCGCCGGGGGTTGACTCGTTCTTCGTCAACTGGGGGACTCCTTGAGGTCCATGGGGCGCAGTTCGCCCAGAACGCGCTCGGCGTCGCCATCGAAAAGATAAGCGACCGACGCTTCGCCGCGCCGGGCAACGACCACGTCGAATTCGGGCAGGCCGATTTCCGAGAAGGTGCGGTCGCTCAACCCGGAATCGGGCGCGACGGTCAGGATCGTCTCCGGCGCGCGGGGGTCGCCGCAGTCCGGGCAGAGCGCTTCGGCCTCCGTCACCCGGCCCAGGGAACGGAAGAGGGTTTCGCGGCGATCGCACTTCGGACAGATCAGCGCGGCAACGACGTCGCGGCTGAGCCCGATCACCGCCTCCCCGCCCAAATCGCGGCGGGCCCTTTCCAGCAGGTCCCCCACCGTCACCGCGCCGACTCCATGGCCCAGCGGCTCCACGCGCTCCGCCGTGTCGTGCGCGCCGCAGTCCGGCTTTCGGGTGTATCGGACGAGGTATGCCTCGCCGCCGAGGCCCGAGAAGACGAACCCCTGCCCGCCGATCGGCTCCATGCCATGAAGGATTTTGACGGCCTCCTGCGTCTGAAAGCCCGCGATGATGCTGGCCGTCGTCGGAGTGGTGGGGACCTTTCCCTCAAGCATTTCGTCGCGCGTGAGGAGCGCGCAGGAGCGGCGCGCCTGCAGGAGCTTCCAGTCCAGCTCGCTCATCGTGCACTCATAGCACGGCCCGTCGCCGGGCAGGAATACCCGCGCCACGCCGTCGAGCGCCTCGATGGCGCCGTCAATCCACGGTTTCCCGGCGAACATCGCGCCGGAGTTGATGGCGACGCGAGCCTCGCGGTTGTCAAGCCCGCCGATGACCACGTCCGCCCAGAAATAGGCGCCGAGGCCGAGGTCGTGGACGATGTTCCCCACGAACGGTCGGGCGCGGATATCGGGATAAATGGCGCGCGCCGACTCGCAGGCCACCTCTGCTTTGCTTCGGCCGCGGTCCGACTCGCGGAACAGCACTGACCTGGACAAGTTCGACAGCTCGATGCGGTCCATGTCCACCACGAGGAGATTGCCGATCCCCAGCAAGCTGCAGTTCTTGACGATCTCATTCCCCAGCGCGCCGGCCCCGACGACCAGCACCCTCGCGTTGCGGAGGCGATCCTGGTCCCACCAGGAGATGAGTTCAAAGCGGCTGAACCGGCCGGATTCCTTCGACTCGCCTGAATCAATTCTCAGCATGGGCACCGGCGGTGATCTCCGGCTGGATGCGCAGCACATCGCCCTCTTTGACGCCGGAGGACTCCAGGCTGGCTTCGTCGAGCAACTGCTTTCCGCTGGCCTTGTGATGGAACTTGTAGCTCATGAGTTGCCCGTCGGGGCTATGCCGCGGCAGGTTCATCTTCTCGATCAGCAGCACCAGGATGCGGTTCACCGGCGCGTTCCGCGGGAGGCTGGCCACGGTCTTCTTGTTGCCCGTCGCGTCCCATACTTCGACCGTCATGTTATCCGAGTCGGTGCTCACGTTGGGCCCTCGCTAGGCTTCGGCGAATGCCGGAGCCGCCTTGTCCAGAGCGCCTTCGAAATCCGCCTCCGCCACGTACCATCGGTCGCCGCGCCGGAAAAGGCACTTTCGTATGGTCTTCTTTTCACGCTTCGTCACCACGGCAACGACGACCGCGCAGACGAGGAGGTTGATCAGGATGAGCAGGTACAGCCACTTGGAGAAACTGGTGAACTGGAATTCGGCCGTGACCCACGCCGTTCCGTCGGGAAGTTGCTTTTCGACCTTGACCTTCTTCAGGTAAACGGCCCGCTGATAGCCGCCCGGCCCCTTGAAAATCGTCCGGCAGTATTCCCGAAAGCTCGACCAGTCCGTGATCTTGCAATCGGGCGACTCAGACGGGATCTTCTCAAACTTCGGCGCGTGCGCCGATGAGCCGTTGCGCGCGGAGGGCGCCAGGCACGCAAAAGCTTTCAGGTGCCGGCCGGAGCGGCAGGAGAGGAAGTACCGCCGCATGGCTTGCTCGGGTTTCTGCGCATCGTGGATGTGCGAAGCGCGATAGTCGTTCGCCCACGAAATTGGAAAAGCGATGATGAAAATTAACCCGAAGATGATCCCCAAAACCACCAACGGCATCCCACTGTCTCTGTGCATCAAACCTCCGGCCACGATCGCAGCGACGGAGATTGCCAGAAGGATTCCGAGAACGATGCTCATTGTCGAGAAGAGCCGGCCGCGCAGAGCGTCGTCCGACGACAGGTTCTCCGGGTTCCGAACGTACTGGTCGAGCTGCGCGGATGCGGCCGCGAGCAACTGGGCGCCCTGCTCCGGCGTGAGCTTGCCGCCCAAAGACTCGCCGCAGAGCGGGCAGAAGACGGAGCCTTTCGGAATCGGTTCAGCGCAGAAGGGACAGGGGAAGTTTCCCGACGCGGCGGCAGCCGAAGCATTTGACGAGGGCGAACTGACCGCCGGCGGTTCCGGCGCGGCCGCTTCCGGAGTCGCCGTGAACACGGCATGGCACACCTGGCACTCCACCTGCCGATTCAGGAATTCGTCCTTGACGTTGAACACTTTGCCGCACTGACATTTGACCGCGAAGGACATGGCTGCCCCTTCAAATGGGTGCGAACCGCATACTGGAACGCGCGACGTTACAACATTGCCACCCGCCCTACGCCGCAGCGCCCGCCAGCGGAGAGTGATCTCCAAAGCCCTCGACAACGCGGGCATTATAGGGTGTGCTTCCGAAGCAAGTCAAGATAATAACCCGCGCGGCTTGAATGCGTGGAGCGGGAACCGGCGCAGCAAAAACGGCGCTGTCGCCGAGTGGTGTTGGGATTAATCCTGACGGGCAGAGCCTGAGTCCTGGCTCGGGCGATAGTCGGCTCAACACGCGTCGCCTTGGGCCAGGCGGCGGCCGAGAAAAAGTGGTCCGTGCCAGCGGCTTGGTGCTTGAGGACGAGATACGCCGCGCGGCATTGTGCTTTTTCTGGTGGCCTCTGCAGAAATTCGAGATGTACCGGAACACGCCCGCCGTGTCATTGTCCTGAAAGTTCGGCCATGTTGAACGGCGTGGGACGCGCGCATGTGCTCCGCAGGCGCACGTGCCGGTTCTGCTGCGACGCATCCTGCAAGGCATGCATAATGTCCAGCACATGGTAGGCCAGCTCGCCGCTGGCACGAGGCGCGCGTCCTGCGCGCATCGCCACGGCCATTTCCGCAATACCCAGGGCGCGGCCTTCGGCCGTGAAGCCATCGCCCATGGGAAGTTCGCTCTCGGAGCGGTCGCTCTTTCTCATCCGGGAAGCGGCGCTGTAGCCGTTCGCATCGCCCATGAGCAGGGAGGCCTTGACGCCGTGTATTTCAACGCGCGGCTGATAGCACGACACGTCGCCGGAAGCGGTGAAGACGGCGACGCAGCCGCCGGCAAAGTCCAGGACTCCGGCGATCGTCGTCGGGCGATCCACTCGGAAAGTTTTGCCTCCTTCCTTGGCGTCGGTCAATTCTTCAAACGGTTTTTGCGCCGAGCCGCTCACGCGGACCACCGGACCCAGGAGAGCGACAAGGGCCGTGAGATAATATGGCCCCATATCGAAGAGGGCTCCTCCGTACGCGTGGAGGTAGTGCTCGCGGCGCCCTGCCACGCCGATGAACCCGTTGGCGACCGTGGGTTTGCCGATTTCGTCGCCGTTGATGGCCCGGAGGCACGCCTGGGGGCCGGCGGAAAGAAATGTGTCGGCTGCCGCGCCGATCAGCAGTCCTTTGCTCTTTGCCGTCTGGAGGATATCCATCCCCTGGTCACGGGTCTGCGCCAGCGACTTTTCAGTGAACAAATGCTTGCCCGCTTTCAGAACCGCCATGGAAACGTCGTAGTGCGCAGGGAACGGCGTGAGATTGATCGCCAGTTCGATGTCTGAAGCGGCCAGCAACTCATCCGTGCTGCACACGCGCCCCACGCCGAACTCCGTGGCGCGCTTGGCGGCCAGTTCCCGGTCCAGGTCGGCGCATGCCACAACGTCGAGCACGGCGGAGAAATGGGTCTTCATGTTGCGCAGATAGGCCGGGCTGATCGCACCGCATCCGATTACGCCAACGCGCACCCTCTTCATGGAATCCTCTCCTTTTCTCGACGGTCCGCTAAGGGCCGTCCTTCCACTGTCCCTGATCGTCAACATACTCGGCCTGCATGGCCTTGAGTTCGGCAACCGAGACGGTCGGCCGGCCGTAGACGACCAACGGCGTGATGTGGTTGCGAAACCAGAACCGCTCCGCCGGCTCGACGTTCTCAGGCGCCTTGCTGTTGGTCCGAAAGAGACGCGACACCATCTGCGACCCCGGCGCCAGCCAGCGGTAGATCTCCCAGTTCCGCAGCCCGGACCAGAAGGCATAACTGCCGGTTTTGCCCTCCGCGTCGCCGTTGAGTTCGGTCTCGCTGTAGCCGCCGCTGAACGGCATGATCGCATCGCACTGGTGCTCGGCGAAAGTCCGGATGTCCGGCCCCATCTGCCGGCGGAGGAACTGCATGAGCTTCACGTCCTCCAGCGAGTCGCCGAAGCTGTCAAGGTAGAAGAGGGTGCAACCGCGGGCGATCATGTTCTTGAAACGATTCCAGAGCACCTGGCGGTGGCCTTCGTCGTCGGCGTTGATGTCAATGATCCCATCGGACTTCCAGCTCACGCGGACGGCCATATGACGCGGGCGAGCCGTGACACCCAGGCGGACGCCGGCCTCCTTGAACTGCCGGGCCAGCGCCGGCCACTGCGCCTCGACCTCCGGCGGAAGGATGTCGAAGTCGGGTCGGTACATGCCTCCGCGAGGCTCCTCGCCGCCCTGGCCCCAAAGGATCATTCCCTGGCCGCCGCCCTCGCGAAACTGCTTGAGCATGAACTCGCACAGGGCCTGGACTCCTTCGGGCAGGTCCAGCCGCGCCATTCCGTCATGGAAGCCGTAAGGATTCTTCTCGCTGACCGCCTGCATGCTCTTGTTGGCGTAAAACGAGGCGGCCCAGCGGTTGTCGGCCTTGTACTGCACCGGCCCGAACGTCCCCTGGAAGTGCTCTTTGTACGGGGCGAGCAGGTGCTTCCAGTCGCGATCGGGACTGACGCGGAGCTTCATCTCGTAGGTCCTGGCTCCGGCGGCCGGCGTCGGCGCGACCACGAAGTAGTTCAGATTCCGGCAGGGATCGGTCTCCTGGTGGGCCCAGTCGCCGTGGTCCCAGAGAATCAGCGTCCGCACCAGGCCGGTCCGGCTGGGCGAGACGCCGATCCCGACGGCCTCGTTGACGGCGTAGCTGCCGCCGATATTCGAGAAGCCGCTGGGATGGCACATGGCAATGCCGTGGCCGGGGAACTGGAAGTACGAGATATGCTGCGTGCACATGACGCCCGCCGGCGGCCGGCCGAAGTCGAATTTCAGGCCGTAAAAGCGGGCGACGGCCATCTCCTCCGCCGGGTTGGCGTTCTCCAGGCGGGCGGTCACGGTCACGTCTTCACCGTCGAACACGTAACTATAATCGGCGGTGATGTCCTGCATGACATGGCGCACGCGGGCGCGATTGCCGTCCAGGATCTCCAGGGACTTTTCGGTGATCTTGTCGGCGGCGACCCTGCCGTTGCCGTAGCGGAACCAGTCCTCGCCGCTGCCAGCCCGCCAGGCGCCCGTGGCGAGCTCGCGATCGGCATACCGGATGGACGACAGCCCCTCGGCCGTCACCACGAACGTCACGCCCTGGGGAGTCTTATATGTAAACGCCTTCGCCGCCGCGCTGGAATCGGCCGCGTCCGCGGCGGGCGCGTAGCCGCTGAACCCGGTCACGCTTGCCACGATCACCATGAGCGCTGTCCGGCGCAGTCCTCGGATGATGCTGCGTCCGGCGGCCTGTTCCGTGGTCAGCTTCAAGCCCGGCATCTGTGGCTCCTTGCGATCGGTCACGTTCGAGAACCTGCCGCAGTGCGCATGAAATGGGCGGTTGGTGTACCGAACTTCCTTCTCATTCCGGCGGTCCGTCCAGCGAGACCGCTTCCTGCGGTTTGGTGTTGACGGTGAGTTGGAAGATGTCCGGCCGGGCGTAGTGGCCGGCTACGTCGAGATCATACTTGCCCTGGGTGATCTCGGCGAGATCCAACTCCGCCATAAGCATGGCCGGGCGGTCGTAGACGGGCCCCGCGATCACCCGTCCGAGCGGACTTACGATGCAGCTCCCGCCCCGAATCATGACCGGGTCTGCATCGGCGCTCGGCGCCGGCTTGCACCAATCCGGGAAATCCGAGCGCCGGGCGAACTGGCAGCTCGAAAGCACATAGCACCGGCCCTCCAGCGCGATATGTCGCATTGTGGGTTGCCAGGTCTCACGGTCGTCCAGCGTGCAAGCGCAGTACAGTTGGATGTCTTGTCCGTACATGGCCATGCGCATCAACGGCATGTAGTTCTCCCAACAGATCACCGCTCCAATGCGGCCGACAGGCGTCGGGAAGACGCTCAGGGTCGAGCCATCGCCGAAGCCCCACACCAGCCGCTCCATAGCCGTCGGCATGACCTTCCTGCGTTTGCCCATCAGCTTGCCGTCGGCCCCGAAGAACAGGACGCAGCAGTATAGGGTGCCTGGCGTCTGCTCGATCACTCCTATCACCATGACCAGATGGTATTCCGCCGCCATTTTCCCGAGCGCGCCGGTCACCGGGCCGGGCACCTGGACGGCGCCGTCGTAGTACCTCTGAAAATCCCTCCGGCCTTCCATCGAGCGCATGCCCACCCGCGCGCCGAAGTCCATTCCCTTGGGATAGCCGCCGATGAACGCTTCCGGGAAAACCACCACTTGCGCGCCTTGTTTGCTGGCCTCGCGCAGGTGCTGTTCCACTTTCGCCAGCGTTGCCGGCGTGCTGAACTGCGGAGGCGCGTCCTGCACGACAGCCGCCTGTACGATGCTCATCTGCTGGCTCCTCGGGGAAAACGGTGACCGGGTCCACTCTGAAGTGCGCATGGATCAGCATTTCCTGGATGTCACGAGCCCTCCTGCAAGCACTCGCGGCGTTGATGGGCGGCACAGCCGCTCCGCAGCGAGGAGCTACTCCGCCGGCGTCAGCCTGATCAGGACCGCTCCGTGGGAGTTGATCGTCGCCCGGATCACGCCGTTGACGTTGCCGAGGTTCTTCTGACTCCACAAGTCGCGGGCCCGCAGCGTGCCGGGCATGCCGAGGCTGGGCAGCTTGTCGAAGTCCACGGTCTGGACTTGAGGCCCGCGATTGAAGAACCCCACGACCCTGGAACCGTCCTCCAGCTCCTTCAGGTAAACGTCCACCTCTCCGATCCTGTCCACGCGGACCGCCTGCTTCCCGAGAGCGTCCTGGTCCACCGCGAGGACCTCGTCGTTGGTCAGCAGGCTGAGCGTGAACGGGTCGAGCTTCTCCATGTCGCATCCGATCAACAGCGGCGCCGACTGCATGCACCACATGCTGATGTGCGTATACTGTTCATCGGCCGTCAGGCCGGTCATGTGCAGAGCCGGGCCCCAGCCGACGTAGCCGACCACCAGCATATCCGGATCGTTCCAGTGGCCCGGACCGGCGAACGGCGCCCAGCGGTCGCCGGAGAAGGCGATGCCGCTCACGACGCGCCACTGGTCGTTGATGTCGCCGGTGGTGCGCCAGCAGTTGGCCCATTTCGCCCAGTCGGCGGCGTGCTCGAACGGGGCGGCGTTGGACAGAGAGAAAACCGTGTCCCGCTTGCACGCCCGCAGCGCCTTGTTCATCTCGGATACGTGCTCGAGGTCATTGGGATTCCAGTCGTACTTGAGATAGTCGAATCCCCACGCCGCCCACTGCCTGGCATCGTTTTCAGCGAACGAGGTCGTCCCGAACCGCCAGTGCTTCCGGTCCGCCATCGTCCGGTCCCACGCGCCCGAGGGGTTGTCGCCGGACCCGCCGGGGAATCCCGCGTATGAAGTCATCCACGGCGTGGAGTAGATTCCCGCCTTCAGCCCGAGCTTGTGAATCTCGTCGCAGAGACCCTTCATGTCCGGGAACTTCTCGTTGCCTTGAAGTCCGTTGAACTCTCCGCCGCGCTTGCCCTGCCAGGTATCGTCAATATTGATGTACGTCCAACCGTGGTTGATCAGCCCGGTGGAGACCATCTGCCGGGCCGACTGCAGGACCTTGTCCTGATTGACCGATCCCGCCCAGCAGTTCCAACTGTTCCAGCCCATCGGCGGGGTCAGGCAGATCCGGTCGCCCGCGATGATCCGAAATTTCTTCTCCGCCGATCCCCTCGCGTTCCCGGCTTTCAGGACGACCTTGAACTCGCCCTTCCCGGCCAGTTCGCCGGTGATCCGCCCGGTCGCGGTGTCAACCGCCAGCCCCTGGGGCAAACCATCCGCGGCAAACTCCATCGGCCGGTCTCCGGTGGCTGGAATGGTGTACAGAAACGGCGATCCCGGGCGCACGCCGAACACCGCAGGACCATTGATCCGAGGCTCGGCCGGGGCAGGCGGAGTCAGGATATTCGCCGAATTATCCGCCGCGAAAGCGGACAGGCAGACGGCCAGCGCCCCAATCCCAATCGCCGCTGTTTTCATCATTCGACGTCCCCTTAGCAAATGAAACCCTGCTGTCATGTCCTGCAAATAACGTACGTGAGCTCACCATGTGTCATGCTGCTCGTAGTGTGCCCGTCAGGGCATACGACGTAGCGCCTTACGGCGCCACTACAAGCAGCGTATGAGATTCTTCGCTTCGCTCCTAAGAAAATGCGCGTTCGGCGCGCATTTTCTATTGATGCACCAGCCGCGCAGTCGTTGGCGCGGCTAATGTGCTCAGAATGACCGCGCAATATGCAACTTATTACAGGGACGCCATACTACCGTTTCCTCGTGTACTTCCTGATGTCGAGTGCGACCGCCGCGATGATGATGAGCCCCTTGGCGATCTGTTGCCAGTAGGCCGAAACGCCCAGGACGACGAGGCCGTTGTTGAGCACCTCGAAGATCAGCACGCCGGTGAGCACGCCGCCCGCGGTCCCGATGCCGCCGTTCGTCGAGACGCCTCCGATGACGCACGCCGCGATCGCGTCCAGTTCATACATGTTGCCGTAGTTGTTGGTGGCCCCGCCGGAACGCGCGGCCAGGAGCACTCCGCCGAGACCATAGAGGAGGCCGGCGATGACGTAGACCGATATGAGGGTTTTCTTCACGTCAACGCCCGAAACGATCGCGGCGTCGCAATTACCTCCGACCGCATATAGGTTCTTCCCGAGCCTCGTTTTGTTGAGCATGATCCAATAGAGACCTAAAACGGCGGCGGCGATCAGGATGATCGTCGGTATCGCGAAGCCATCCGTGAAACCCAGGGAGCCCGATCCGAGGTTCGTGAAATCCGCCCGCAGGCCGCCGAGCGGCTGCGCGCCCATCGGCGGCCGGTCCACGTAGAGCGACGCCGCGCCCCAGACGATGGTCATCGTCCCGAGGGTCGTGATGAACGGAGGAACTTTGAGGTGCGCCACGACGAAACCGTTGAACGCGCCGACGATCAGCCCGACGCTCAAGCCGGCGATGATCGGGACCAGCAGGGGCAGGTCGGGCAGATGCGGGTAGAGCTTGCTCGCGTAATCGGATCGCTGGATCAACGACGCCGAGATCACCGCCGCGAGGCCCACCGTCCGGCCGGCCGAGAGATCCACGCCCTTGCTGATGAGGATGCCGCTGGCGCCGAGGGCGATGATGGCGCGAACCGACGAAATTCTGAGGATGTTGCCGATATTCTCCAGGGTGAGGAAGCTCGGCTTCAGGATGCCGATGATGATGACGATGCCGAAAAGCACGAGGACGATCGCATTCCTGCTGGAGAACTCTCGCACCGAACGCGGCGTAATGCCGCCGAGCATGTCGGATGCGCTCTTGCCCATCGCCGTCCCCAATTTATGTGAACTGCGTCGCGAGCGTCATGATGCGCTCCTGCGTCGCCTCTTTGCCGTTCAGAATGCCGGTGACCCGGCCTTCGCACATGACCATGATGCGGTCGGACATGCCGATCAACTCCGGCATTTCCGAAGAGATCATGATGACGCTTTTCCCGCGTTTCGCAAGGTCGGCGATGATGGTGTAAATCTCGTATTTCGCGCCGACGTCGATGCCGCGGGTCGGCTCGTCGAGGATCAGTATTTCCGGTTCGGTCAGCAGCCAGCGCGCGACGATCACTTTCTGCTGGTTGCCTCCCGAGAGGCTTTCCATGGGCGTTGCGGAAGAAGGCGTTTTGACTCGGAGCATGGCGATGCTCTTGTTGACGTCCGATTCTCCCCGTCTTTTGTCCAGAAGCCGCGTTCCGCGGACATACTTGTCCAGATTGGCGATCAGGGTATTATCCAACACCGAAAGGACTGGGAATACTCCCGTCGCCCTGCGGTCTTCCGTAAGAAGGGCCATTCGGTTCTTTTTCGCCCGTATGGGATTATTGATCTCGACGCGCTTGCCCTCAATCCGGATATTCCCGGCGCGGATGTCTCTCAACCCGAAGATCGCCTCGACGAGTTCGGTGCGCTGGGCTCCTACGAGGCCGCTGACGCCGAAGATCTCGCCCCTTCGGAGGTCGAAGGATACTTCCCTGAACGATCTCTCGGCCGTCGAGGTCAGGTTCTCGACGCGCATGACGACTTCGCCGGGAACGTTCTCCCTCGGCGGGAAACGGTGCGTAAGGTCCCGGCCGACCATCCGGCTGATGATCAGGTCGGTCGTCAGGTCCTTCGCATCGCAGGTCCCGACATTCCTGCCGTCGCGCATGATCGTCACTTCATCCGCGATTTCGAGAATTTCTTCGATTTTATGCGAGATGTAGATGATCGCGACGCCTTCGCTTCTTAGTTTTCGGATGATCGCAAAAAGGCGCTGAACCTCGTTCTGAGTGAGGGAAGACGTAGGCTCGTCCATTATGATCACCTTCGAGTTGTACGATATCGCCTTGGCGATTTCCATCGCCTGGATTTGTGAAACGGACAAATCGAGCACCTTCGCGTCCGGGGCGATATCCAATTTCAAGTTTTCGAAGACCGCCTTCGTATCCGCGTACATTTTCTTATGGTCAACCAGCTTCACGACGCCGTAGTTTTTAAGAGGAAACCTTCCAAGCCACAGGTTTTCCATTACGTTTCGGAATGGAACGGGCAGCAGTTCCTGGTGAATCATGGATATCCCGGAGTCCAACGCCTGGCTCGCGGTATCGAAAGAAACGGGTTTCCCGTCCAGCACGATCTCTCCCTGGTCGGGAACGTAGATGCCGAACAGGCACTTCATCAACGTGGATTTTCCGGCGCCGTTCTCTCCCATGAGCGCATGGACCGACCCGGCGCGGACTTGAATCGAAACGTCATCGAGCGCTCTAACGCCCGGGAAGCTCTTGGAGATATGGCGCATCTCGAGGATGAATTCGCCGCTCGCCATGGCGTGGTCACGTCCCTCCATGAGACGTAAAAAAGGATGTACGTCGGAGCGTACACCCTTTGCTTAAGGAATCGAGCACCTCACATCCCGCGACGCGCTATTTCTTAAATTGTTTGAAATTGTCCCTCGTCACCTTTACGTACGGCACCCAGATGTACCTGCCGGCGGCCGAGACGTTGCCGTCCTGGTCCGCAAGCGGAGCCACGCTGGTCTTGACTTCTTTCGCGCCCGTGGCCAGGGCATAGGCCAGTTCATACGTGGCGAGTCCCTGCCGTTCGGCGTCGTTCAGGACGGTCCCGAGAAGCGTGCCCTGCTCGATGGCGTCGAGGGCCGGCGGCGTGGCGTCCACGCCGACGACCGGCATGAATCTGCCGCCCTTGAAATAACCGGCGGCCTTGAGGGCTTCGATGGCGCCCAGCGCCATGTCGTCGTTATTGGCGAACACGACTTCGATCCTGTCTTTGTAGGCGGTGAGGAAGGCGGCCATTTTTTCCTGGGCTCTGACGCGGTCCCACATCGCGGTATCTTCGGCGAGTTTTTCAACCTGGAGTCCGGCGGCTTCAACCGCTTTGATCGAGTACTCGGTGCGGAACTTCGCGTCGGTGTTGCTCGGATCGCCGATCAGCATGACGTACTGGATTTTTCCGTCCTTGTTGAGGTCGGCGGCGGGATGCGCTTTCCAATAATCCGCAATGATCTCGCCTTGATAGGTTCCGGACTGCTGGGCCTTCGCGCCGACATAGTACACCTTGTCCCACTTCGCCATATCCGCGGCGGCCGGCTCGCGGTTGAAAAGCACGAGAGGGACGTTTTTCGCTTTTGCCTTCTCGATGATGACCGACACGGCGGAAGGGTCCACCAGGTTGACGGCGAGGGCGGTGCAACCCTGGGCCAGGAACTGGTCAATCTGGTCATTCTGCTTCGGCTGATCGTACTGGCTGTCCTGCACGGAGAGTTCGATGTTGCCTTTCGCGGATGATTCGATCTTGTTGCGCACATAGGACATGAAGGTATCGTCGAATTTATAAATCGCGACGCCGATCTTCGGTTTCGCCGGGGATTTCTCGCAGCCGATGACGGCGAACATCAGTGCAAGCGCTGCGAGCGCGAGCCATCGCTCTTTCACGCGGATCCTCCTGTTTTCATCCTGAACGTTCACCGCGAACGTTTCAAAGATCAGAAGTTAACCGAAATCGTCAATTCATCATGAACCGGCCGAGGGGCTATTCTCACATGAATCGTATGCGTGCTTTCATCGTAGTCGGTTACATAGTCCGTCTCAGATTTCCCGTGGCTGACCGCGACATCGCGCGGTTTGGCGGTCTCGCGCAGTTCCACCAGGTAGGATCGCTTCTCGACCTGCCCCGCAAAACTGTCCTTCGACGGCGATATGATCACGGCCACCTTGTTGTTCGAGCGCCGATACGTCAAGACAGTCTGTGACGACTCTCCCCGTAAATATCTGCCCGTCACTCCATCGTCTTCGTACAGTGTCGTGCTGGCGCTCTGTCCATCGGTTCCCGGGTAGCAGCGGACCACCAGATTGGCGAGAGGAGCTGTGGTCATTCGCTGCGTATACGGCTGCAAGGGGACCGGCACACCTCCTCGGGCAAACAACGGGAACCGGTTGATGTCCGCCGAAACCGTTTCGGTCCGTTCCCCTGAGAAATGCCGGCCGGTGAACCAATCGTACCACTCGCCGGGCGGGAACCAGACGGTCTGCTGCGCGACTTTCTCCGGCCCCTGCCCGGGTGACGTGATCGGCGCCACCAGCAAGTTGTCGCCGAAAAAGTACTCCTGCGGATTGCGGTAGGCTTCTTCCCTGCCGGGGTACTCGATGTACATCGGCCGGTTGAGCGGCACGGACTCCGTGCAGCTTTCCCATGCGCTGGAATAAATATAGGGGAACAATTCGGAGCGCAGGTGAAAGCTGACGCGCATCGAGTCTTCCGCCTGCCGGCTGTACGTCCACGGACGGCGATCCATGTCCGCATTGCGAGTGGAATGCGAGCGCAGGGCGGCTGAGGTGGCGCCGAACTGGACCCACCGCACATAGCTTTCCTCGTTGCGCCCGCCCATGTGCCCGCCGATGTCGTGCGACCAGAAGAAGCACCCGACATTTCCGGCGGTCGAGGTGAACGGCACCTCGAACGTGAGCATATTCCAACCGGTGTCCGCGTCGCCGGAGAAATGGATCGGATGGCGATGGTCGCCCCACCCGGCCCAGCGGCTGAAACTTTGACCGCGCAAGTCGTTCCGGCTTGTGTGACGATAATAGTACTCATTCAACCAGGCCAGGTTGGTCAAATGCGGCAGACTGCGCGTGTTGGCATATTGCTGCCAGTCCAGCCACCAGAAATCCACGCCCTCCTTTTCCAATGGGTCGTGCGTGTAGTGAAAGAACGTGTCGAGGTACTCTTTGTTGCCGGCATCGAACGGCAACGTCTCCTTCGTGGAAGGGTCCGCTCCCATGGCTTTCATGAAAGCCCCGTACATCTGTTCGTGAGGCTGTACGCCGTCGGCCGGATGGTCGTTCAGCGTCACATGGAGCCCCTGCTGATGGAACCACTGGAGAAGCCCTTCCGGGTCCGGGATGAGTCCGCGGTCCCATGTGTAGCCGGTCCAGATCTGGCCCTTCCGGTCCGACCCGGGAAGGCGCGTGAGGTGCCAGTCCATATCCATGACGATGACATCGAGCGGGAAATCGTGCTGGCGGTACCCTGCTACAATTTCCCGAAAATCCTGCGACGTGTACGGCCAATACCGGGAGTACCATGCGCCGAGGACGTACTTTCGCGGGAGCGGCACCGCGCCGCCGATGCGCGTCAGCGCCCTCAATGCCGCCTTGTAATCGGTCCCATAGCCGAAAAGATACCAGTCCGTGCTTCCGTTTTCCGGGCGCTCCTGGACCCAATCGCTGGTCAGCAGAGGGGTTTGCGAATCATCCAGCAGGTACCAGCCGTCGCGCGACAACACGCCGTCGCCCAGGTCCACCGGGCCCTTCACGCCGTCCAGCGTGCGGATCGTCCCGCCCAGGTTTTCCCGGTTCTTCACGCCGGGCCGCCACTCTACCCAATCTTTGCCCCGCGCGATCTGCGCGCGCAGATTCTCCTGGTTGAACGGCTTGTTGTCAGAATGGTATCGCAGCCGGATTCTTCCCGTGTCAATGACCACATCGTCGCCTTCATGGATCAACTTGAAATCATTCCAGGCGGCGTCGCGTTCGACGGCGAACATGGACTTGTCATCCACGAACTTGCCGTCCTTAGCATATTCGATCCGGATGCACTCCGGCGCGATGACCGTAAACCGGGCGTCGCCGATCACCACCTTCGCATCCGGTTGTCCCGCATACGCCGCGGCTGCCGCAGCCAGAAGAGCGGCAATGAGAAGTTGCCTCATCATCCTGTCAACCCTTTGAAAAGGCCCTTTTGGCGTGCAGGTTGTGAAACGGCCTCTAGTTAACTTTGATGGTGTCCTTCAATTCAATCTCGCGCTCGGATACGCCGGCTTCGATGGTGAAACTCGCGCCGGAGTCCACGGTCCAATCCTTTTTGTCCGGGCTCCAGTAGGCGAACGCGCTCCGTGGCAGAGTGATTTCGACGCGCCTGGTCTGATCCGGATCGAGCATCACCTTGCGGAACCCCTTGAGTTCCCGCAACGGGCGCGGCACGGAGGGATTCTCCTGCCCCACGTAGATCTGCACCACTTCGGCTCCGGCGCGCCGGCCGGTGTTCCCGACATCCAGGGAAACTTTCACATCCGAGCCGGCTTTCTGAATCTTCAGATTGGAAAGCTGGAAGGTCGTGTAACTCAGGCCGTATCCGAATGGGAACAACGGATCTTTGTTCGCCTTATCGTACCCGCGATAACCGTAGAAGATGCCCTCGGTGTAGGGTTCGACCGGGTAACCGCCGCCGGGCGGCGTCGCTCCGGGATAATAGGCGAAGGCGGGGTTGTCCTCGAACGTCTTGTCGAACGTCGAGCAGAGCCGGCCGGACGGATTGACGTCGCCGAACAACACGTTTCCGATCGCGACGCCGCCTTCCTGGCCGAGGTACCACGCCTGGAGAATCGCAGCGACGCCGTCGCGCCAGCCGGTCATACCCACCGCCGCGCCGCTGTTGTTGACGACGATAGTGCGCGGATTCAAGGCAGCGACTCGGGACAGCAGGTATTGCTGGAGTCCGGGCAACTCGAACGGGCGGTCCCGGCCTTCGGACTCTGCGTTGCGGTTGAACCCAACGCAGACAATCGCTGCGTCAGCGGTTTTCACGGCGGACAGGTCCGGTATCGCCGACGCCGGCGGCTGGAGACCAGCCTTGATCATCAATCCGCCGCCGCCTCGTCCGCCGCGGCCTCGCGGATTGGCCAGGGCGCGATACTGGATCTGGACGGGCGTCGGCCGGTTCCCCTGCAGATGAACCATCTGGCCATTGGCGTTCTCGATGATCCGTCCATCAACTGTAATGACCGGCCTGCCTGCCACGCGGACCACCCAATCGCTTTCTTCGGCTGAAACCAGCACGCCGCTCCAGGTGAACGTGGCGTCGCGCCCGGCCGGAACGTCGAACGGCAATTGTCCGCGCTCCCAGGTCACATTGACCGAGGTCTGGACCGATGGAGGGATCGTCACCGAGGGGCCCTCGCCCGTCACCTCGACGGTGAGCGTCAGTCCGGGCGGGCCATCCGGAGCCGTGCGCGCGTTGGCGAACGTCGCGAACACGGCTTGATCGGCGTCCTCCGGCATCGGCAGGTGGATCACATTCACGTTGCTTCCTGCGGCTCGAATGATCCCCTGGAGATAATCGGCCTCGGGTATGCGCGCGTCGAACGGCGTCACCTGGCCGCTGCCGCCGCCGCCGATATTGATCGGAACGGCGCCGGGCGCAGATGAGGAATTGGGGCCCAGGACGACGATGGTTTTGACCTGGCTCCGGTCCAGCGGCAACGCGTCACGGTCGTTCTTCAGCAGCACAATGGATGCTTGCGCAACGTCCAACGCCACCTTGGCCGATCCCGGGGAATCCATCGGCAGAGCGGAATTCTTCTGCTCCCAGCCGGCATCGAGCCAGTCTGCGGCGGCGGCGGTGCGCAGGATGCGATGCACGGCTCCGTCCAGGTCCGATGGCTTGATCGTGCCGGCGGCCAGTGCGGCTTCAAGGTTCTTTGCCGAAAGGTTATCGCCTCGCGGCATTTCCAGATCGAGCCCCATGGCCAAGTCCGTCACCGAGTGCGACGCGCCCCAGTCGGACATCACCAAGCCCTTGAAACCCCACAGCTTCTTGAGCGTCTGGTTCAACAGCCAATCGTTATTGCTGGCGTAATGGTCGTTGAGGCGGTTATAGGAGCACATCACCGCGACGTTGCCGCCCTCGAGCGCCGCTTTCCTGAACGCGGGCAGATAAATCTCATGCAGCGTCCGTTCGTCCACCTGCGCGTCCACGGAGGATCGGTTGTTCTCCTGGTTGTTGGCGGCGAAATGCTTGATCGTGGGGACGACGCCTTGCGCCGCGCATGCTTTCACCCAGTTGGCCGCGATGACGGACGCCAGGTAAGGGTCCTCGCCGAAGTACTCGAAGTTGCGGCCGTTGACGGGCACGCGGCAGATATTAAGCCCGGGCCCGAGCTGGAAATGAGTTCCCCGCGCGCGCCCTTCCAGGCCGATCGCCCTGCCATAAGCCGCGGCCAGGTCAACGTCCCACGTCGCCGCCAGCGCGGCCCCCGCCGGAAACGCGCAGGCGCGCGGCGTCGGATCGCCGGGCCCGTTCCGAACGCCCTGCGGGCCATCGGACATGTAGAAGGCGCCGATTCCCAATCGGTCAATCGGATGCGTCATAAAACCGTCTCCGCTGACCAGTTGGATCTTCTCCTCCAGCGTCAACTGTTTCAGCAACCGGTCCGCACGTTGGTCCGGCGTTCCCCGGGTGTCCTGCGCTTTGACGACCGGTTCCGGCGCAGGCGATTGCGCCGGGCCGGATTGGCAAGCACTCAGGGCGCATACCGACAGTACCGCCAGAATTTTTCTCATCGTTCAGTTCATTCCTTCGGATGTCAGGCCGCGTCCAAGAGCTGGCGGAAATTGGGCACCGGCGCGCCCCGGTCCGATAGCCCATTCCCCGCCACACGGATGGCGGGCGAGTCCGGCGGCATCCTACGCCGCCTCCACGTTACCTGTCAAGGAGCGACAGGTCGCTCGTCTCCGCGAGAAGTACACGGGCGATCTGCGGCGCCGTCGGCCGAAAAACTTCTCCCGACAACGGTTCCGATGACCGAGCCGATAATCGCTCCGGCCACGAAATCCGAGAACCAATGGATGGTCATGGAGACTCCAACGCCGACGTAGAAAGCGTAGAGGATCGCCCCCAAGCCCAGCCACCGCCGTTTCGGACAGAGCATGAACACCGTCACCGCCATCGCGAAGGCGACCGTGGTATGCGACGACGGCCAGCCCCAGAAAACCCCGCCGCGCAGCAAGCCGAAGTGGAAGACATGACTGATGTCCGCGCCGACGCCGTGCGAAGGATGGGCGCGCCCCGTAACCGCCTTGTACGCGGCCGCGATCAGCAAGCCGAGGAGCGCGGCCTGACCGACGGCCCAGCCGATCACGATGGCCCGGGCATTTCCGGCGATGGCGCCGAGCGCAAAAAGAGCCAGCGGCAAGGCGAGCGGCAGCAGCATGCCGATGTGGACGGCGCGAAACATCCAGGAATGAAGCGTCGGATCGCGGGTGGCCAGAAAATAGCGCCAGTCCAAGCCGGACGTGACGAGGATGAAAGTGAGAACGATGGCGATGACGTGCCACACGATCATCCGGCCTTTAAAGCAGCCCACGAGGTTGCGGGGCAGCGTCACGAGAAATCGTTTCATGAAGTCGGATTCTCACCATAAAAAGAACGGCTGAGAGCCAGCGCGTTAGTGCGGCCTGCGCGCGAGAAACCAGAAATAGGGCATAAAAAGAAAAGTCGCCGCAGGCCGCTTCTCGACGGCCCGGTCCTCGACCGAGGCGAGGAACTTCCGCTCCTCTTCCGAGGCCGCCGATAGTTCATCCGGTTGGAAGAGCGAAGGGTGCACGCCCATGTCAACGTGAAACCCCTCGCGCGAGAGAATCTCCGGCAGCTTCCGCGCGATTTCGGGGTCCGCGCCGAGCGCGCGGAGCGCGGCGCTCATCCTCGGTCCCAGCCGGCTCGCTTCGGGATACTCGATCCGCCCGCCGAAATCCGGCTCAGCCGCCGCGATGAGTTCGCAGCCGGGCTCAAGGACGCGCGCGATTTCACGGACGAGCGCGCCGGGCTCGGCCGCCCAGAGGAAGAGCATCTGAGTGAACACCAGGTCGAAGCTCGCGTCCGGAAACGGAAGCGCCCCGCCGGCAGCGATCACCCGATCTGAGGCGGCGAATCGCCCGGGATGGAGATTGAGCGGCGCGGCCTCGATGTCCAGTCCGACCACCTGCCCCTTGCAGCGGCGCGCCAGTTCCTCGATGACCGCGCCGGTGCCGCAGCCGAGATCGAGCACGCGCCGTTTCCCCTCGATCGCCACCCGCCTCAGCAGGTTCGACCGCACTCCATAGAACCACGCGGCCTGGCGCCGGTACTGCTCGTCCAGCGTCTGAAGAGAGTCCTTCGGCGCGCTCGCTTCGCTCCCCACCGCTCGGATCTCCACCGCCGAGGACGATTCGGCGCTTTCGCTCGACCTAGTGTGCTGTCCTGGAAATGAGTTGCATAAAGTCTGGTCATTCCGAGCGGAGCGAGGAATCTCATACGCTGCGCGTCGGCAACGGCTTATGGTGTGAGATGCTTCGCTGCGCTCAACATGACGCGGGCTAGGCTTATGTATGTTATTTCCCGGACACTACACTAGCGCCCTCCGCCGGCGCACGCGCACGCGCAGGCGCAGCCGGCGCAGGCACAGGCACAGCCGCCGCCGAAACCGCCGCCGCCGCCTCCGCCGCTTTCGGCCGACTCCGCGATCTGGTTCAGGCTGTTCAGCGTGAAGTGGTCTACACCGGAAAGGTCCACTCCTTTGACCGGCGGCACGATACTCTGCGCCGAACGCGCCGCCGCCGGGGCCACCGACCGGTTCAAGTCTCGGTACCAGTTCTCGCTGTGGCCGTAGCCGGGCGCATAATACCAGCTCGGCCAATAGGACCAGCCGCGCGCTCGCTCCGCCTCCATTCGCCGCTCGTAGTCGTCCGACAGGGAGAGCCAGCTCAGCCGCTGGGCCGCCAGGTCATCCTTCTTCGTCGGGTCCGTCTCGGCGCTGATCTGCTCCCAGGCGCGCGCCGTGACGGCGCGATAATACGCGCGCGTCGCCTCGCGGTCGAAGCCGCTGATCTTATAGCTGACCGAGCCGACCATGTTTTTCAACGGCGCGCTGAAATCCTTCTCCGCCACTTCCGGCGGTGGCGCGCACAGGACATCCAGGAACCCGACCTCGTAGGGTTCCAGCATGGTGCGCTGTCCCTGCAACTGGACGATGTTGGGCTCCGGCCGCGTGCCGCGCAGTTCGACCTCCAGCGGCTCCGGCTTGACCGTGCGGATGATGCCTCGGCTGAACAGGCTCGTGAGGATCATGCCGAGCACCCGCTGCGGAGGCAGTTCGAGCAGGACGCCGGCCTCCGCGGGCGTCAAGCCGCGGCACACGCCGCCGCCTTCCACCTGCGCAACCGCCGGCAGGTAATGCGGCTTCGCGCGGTGCAGGGCAAAATACCACGCCGCGCCCATGATCGGGATCAACAGCCACAGGCACAGATGCAACGTCGGCGACTCAACCATCACAATGATGCACGCGCCGATGCAGAGGATCAGCACCGTGATCCCCGTGCCGCGCGTCACGAGCAGAAAAAAGATGCTGAACAGAACGAGGAATATCGCCCCGCCGATCTCCTGCGCCTCCGCCGATCCTTCCCACCAGAACCGGAACATCGTCCATAGGCCGCTCGACTCAACGCGCGCCATGACCGACCGTGGGAACGAGCAGCCGAACATCTTCGGCCCGGTGAACCGGTAATGCTCCTTCCAGGCCACGAAGGCCACGTTGTCCGGGTCCAGCGCGCCCTTCTTGAAGAACTGCGGCATGTTCGTCTGCCACACGACCTCGTCGGGGTGGACGCCCGGCGGAAACTTGACGATCAGGAGCAGGTCCGTCTCGCCCGTGACATATCGATCGCCGAACCAGGTCGGCGTAAAGCGCAGGGAGGCGCGGCCCTTGTCGCCGCGGTCCTCGTAGACCATGCCGGTGACGCGCGCGCGGCATTCGAACGTGCCGGCGCCGCCGGGCGGGATGGCATGTCCCTCCAGGTGGATTTCCGGTCCGGTCTCGATGGCGGTCGAGGGTTTCCATGAATTCAGCGGCTTGCCGTCAATGGAAGCGGTCAGGACCTCGTAGTCCTTCGTCGGCATGCCGACATCCACGATGTCAATCGGGTGCGCGGCCGGGTCGTTCTGGAACCTGAGGCGATAGTCAACGAGGATCGAAGCATCCGGCTGCACCGTCAGCACGACCTGTGCCTCGGGCACGCTGAACCGGTACTCCTGGGCCGGCGCGACCGCGGCGAGGAAACCGGCGCAGGCGAGCGCCGCCAGGATCGTCCATGGCCTCCGTTGATTCCGGCCCATGCGTTATCCTTCCGAAACGCGGTCCGTGCAGTGGATCATGTCATGTTCGCGGCTCAAGGGGCACCCGCTGCCGCAGATCGCGAAGTCCGGGCAAGTGCGGCAGTCGTCCGGCACGGCCAGTCGGTCGCGGATTTCCTTGAAGACCGGGCCTGACCAGATTTTCTTCCACGGGTCGGCGAGCATGTTTCCGGCGACGCGGTAACAGCTTTGGCACGGCAGCACGTCGCCGTTCGGCTCGACGCAGATGTTGTACTCGGCGGCGGTGCAGCGTTTGAAGCCCAGGCCGAGCTGCGCAGGATTCAGGCGGCAGTACGGCGTCGGCGTATACCAGATGAATCGCATGCCCAGCGCGCGGGCCTTCCGGTTCACCAGCGGCAGCACGCGCGCCAGTTCCGGCATCGTCAGTCCCACGTCGCTGTTCTTTCCGCCGCCGGAGATGATGAGCGAGTTGCAGGCGAACGCCTTCACGCCGAGCCCGTGCAGAAACTCCACCGTCTGCTCGATCTGCGGCGCGTTCAGCCGCGTCAGCGTGGTGTTCGTCACGGTGTAGATGCCCTCGGAGAGCGCATTCTTCAGCCCCGCCAGCGTCTCGCCGTAGCCGGGCGCGCCGACCATTCGATTGTGAACGTCCTCGACGTGCGACTCGAGGGTGATCTGAACGTGGTCGAGTCCGGCGGCGACGAGACGGCGGGCGTAGTCGCGCTCGGAGAGGCGCCTGCCGTTCGTCAGGAGTCCGCTGACCTGCCCGAGGTCCCGCGCTTTCTCCACAAGCTCGACCAGGAAGTCGCAGAGCGTCGCCTCGCCGCCGGTGAAGCAGATGTGCGGGATGCCCGCATGCCAGAGCTTTTCGAGGACGGAGTTCCACTGCTCCCGCGAGAGCGATGGCATCTCGCGCGACCGTTCGACATAGCAGTGCGGACAGTGGTTCTGGCAGCGGTAGAGCAGGGCGAGGTCGGCGCGGTACGGCGCGGAGACTTTAATCGAGAACGGCTCGTTCTCTTTCGACGCCAGATCCTGCCACGGGCACTGCGCCTCGTGCCCGGCCGGGAAGAGAATCTGCCTGAGCTTCTCGTAGTCGCGCGCGACCTGTTCCGCTGTCGCGTCGCGGAACTGCTTGCGCAGCGCGCGCGTCGTCTGCTCGAGCGATTTTCCCTCGAGAATCGCGTGGGCGATCTCCATCGCCGAGTGGTTCAGCCGCACCGCCACCGTCGCGTCCACCAGCATCAGGCCGCTGCCGTCCTCCTCGACGCGGAGATGCACGCGCGAATGCCGGTCGGCTTGCGGGATCCGAAAATGGCGCATGCGCGCCCGAACCGGTCGGCTGGTCAGCCTGGGCCAGAGGATGTGCTGCCAGTGCATGGTCGTGATCCCCTCTCAAGTTCACGCCGCCCTGTTGCGCCGCCGTTTGCAGGAATCTACCACGAGGCCCCGACAACCGCAAGAAGGCCCGCCCGGGCGATTCCACGCATGGGGCGTGAAGTACGCGGCGGACCGGCCTCCGGCAAGTTGGCGCCACGGCCGGGGCTTGCTCGGTTCCGGGCAATTCCGCATCGCTCCTTCATTGGACCGTCAAGATGTAATTCAGCGCTTTATCGTCGCGCGTGCTGATTTTACCCGTGAGCACGCCGTCGGCGGCGGTCAATGTCCGCTGCCGGTCCGCAAGGGGCCGTCCGCAGACGTCCACCGGCAAGACCGTCCAGGTCCCGTTGTGCTCCGTCTTCAGAGAGAAGTCCACCGTGACCGGCTCCTCGATAATCGGAGGACCGCCGAGCACTTCCAGCCTGTATCTGCCCCTGCGTCCGGACGCGGGCTGGTCGCCGGGCATCACCGCCTCGATCGTCTGGCCGGTGTTGCGGTCGCGGCCGGCCAGAGTGAGGAGGATGCGCTGCGAGGTTTCGAGCGCACGATCGTCGAGACTGGCCATTCCGGCCACGCCGTAGGCTCGGCTGAGGTCCATCGTGAGCGGGCCGTTCTCGTGTTTGCCCTGGAGGGCGCCCATCAGGCAACGGGTCCTGGGCGTCTGCGCCTGCACGAACTCGCCGCGCGTGTTCCAGACGAGTTCGCCGGTCATGCTCGTGATCGTGCCGGCCTGCGCGTCGTGCCCGGCGTCATAGGTTTTCTGATCCCAGATGGCAGGATACTTTGCCGGGTCGAAGGAAAGCCGCACGCCGCCCACCAGCATGGAGTCCCAGGGCCCGGGCTGGCCGCCGAGGTACGGGAAGTAGCCGCCCCCGCGCCGCCCGCGCTCCTGCCGGCCGCGGAAGGGGTCGAACAGTTCGGCCTCGGTCAGCGCATCCTGGCGGATGATCGGGGCAGGACGCAGGTCGCCGCGCACGTACAGGAAATAAGCCAGCGGCTCAACGGCCATGCCGGCGGGCGATTCGAACATGCTGAAGGAATTGTCCTTCATGGGGAGGAATTCCGGCTCGTCGGCGTCGAAGCGATGATTGGCCGAGACGTTCTGAAGCGCGCCGTAGGCGGCCATGAATACCGCCGCCTCCGTGGTGTAATCGTTCGGGTAGCAGAAGTTCCACTCGGTGATGTTGAAGGGCTTGTCGGCGACGTGCTGGTAGCAGAGGAGCAGGAGATGGTCGTTGGGGTGGCGCTCGACCGGCTCGTTGGCCATTCGGAACTCTCCGCGCCTCAGCCCCGCCCCGCCGCCGAGCCAGTAGACGTGCTTGCCGGTGAAATCCAGCGCCGCCTCCGAAGCGGTCTGCATTTCCTGCAACGCGGCGGGGCCGTTCCAGGAGGTGCTCTGCACCAGCATCCGGCTGCCGGTTTCCCGGATGGCGCTGCGCACCTTTCCGAACCAGTCGGTCTCCAGCTTGTAGTAGAACCGCATCTCGTCGGCTCCGCGCTTGTGATCTTTCTCCTCCGCGCCGGCCACGCCCCTGGGTCCCATCAGAGCGACGCTGCCGTCGAAGAGCGATTCGTCGCCGCCGAGGGCCGTCCCCTGGCCGGGCGCCTGCCAGGCCTTCAGCAAGGCGGCGTCGTCCCCGTATTTCTCCGTCAGCCAGGCGTTGTATTTCTCCTGCAGCTCGCTGCGGTAGTACTCCGGCAGAAGCCGGGCGTCGCTCCAGTAGAGGCTGGTCTCGTTGACCACCATGTACATGTTGCAGGCGGGATCGTCGGCGTAGCGCAAGCCGGTATAGGGATTGACGTGGTCCAGGAACAGGCGGACGCTTTTCAGATAAAGCTCCTGGTGCTTATCGTCGAAGAAGTACGCGATGTTGTTGAGCCGCGGAATTTTCTCCGGAGTATGCACGCCGGTGGACGGGGACCAGTACGTGGCAAAATTGCCGGACAGGCGAACGTAGATGCCGGCCTTCTTCAATTCGGCGAAGTAGTTGTCGAACGTCCGCATGCGGTCCGGGTCGAGCTCAGGCAGGGTGTACGTTGAAGTCGTTCCGCTCGGGCTCGACGCCGACAGACTTCCCTCCTTCTTGAGGAGGCCCTCGCAGAGGGAGTGGAACCGCACCTCGTTGAAGCCGAACTTGCGCAGGATGTTCGCATAGGCCGCAGCCTTTTCGGGCGGGCAGGCGAATGCGTGCGTCGTGAGCCCCTTGAAGTGGATGGGCCGGCCCGGCGCCTTCTCGAACTCGAGGTTGTCGCCGTTGGCGACGATCCATCCCAGGCTGCCGGCCGGCTGCCGGAAAAATGTGAACGCATCTTCCCATGGCGCGGGCGTCATGCCGTCATCGTACTTATACTCCGGCGCAAACCAGCCCTCGGCGCCGTTGTCGTCCCAGAGCTGCCAATGCTCCTCTGGCGGCGGGCCCTCAGCGGCCGGCGCATTGGCACCCACGGTGAACAGCAGGAAGGCCGTCAGCAGCGCGCTTGCGGCAGACTGGAAGGACATTTTTTCCTCCTCGAAAAGTGATATCCGCCGGTGATCGGCGGTCAAAGCTCAAGGGTGCGCCTTGTCCGCATCCGCTGGAGCGCCCGGCTGACCCGGTTGACCGGCCGGCATCACCACCGACCGAAGCGCCTTCAGGTACTTGCCGTCGGGGTCGCCCTTGGTCGGGACCATGTACCCGCCTTCGCCTAATTCGTTCCACGCATAGATCAGAGCGATGCGCTCGGCGGTGGTCTCTTCGGGGTGTTCGTCCATCCACGCCATCGCATCGCGCAGGTGGATCGCGAACTGCTCCGGCGTGCGGTCCGGGTAGTACCATCCGGCATTCTGGTGCAGGCCCGTCGGATTCTCCCACGGCCGCTTGTCCCACCCGACTATGATCTCCGGCATGTACGGCTGCCCGCGGCTGCCGGCCCACGCCTCTCGGTTCGCGGCCGCCAGTTCCGCGTACTTGTGCTCCTCCGATCCGGCCGTGTACCCCGGTATCACGTTGTAATGCGTCCTGTGGGTGTAACCCATCTCCGGCGTCCCGCCCCCGCAACCGGCGATCGCCACGCCCGGCAGCCCCGCTTTTCGCGCCGCTTCCTGCAGGTACGCGAAGCCGTCCTTATCTCCGCCGCCGGGATTGAAAATGATCACCAGCGGCTTCCCGCCGACCGTGACGCACTGCGGGTGCTTCAGATAGCGCATCCAGAAGTCGGCGGCCTGCTTCCAATGCTCCGTCCCTTTGATCTCGAATCCATCGTGATTGGCCACCAGCAGGCAGAACTTCATGCGCCGGCTGTTTCTCGCCTTCAGGAACAGTTCCAGCCCGCTGTGCTTGGGGTCTTCCTCGATCGCCTTCTCGTTGATCGGCCCCCCGTTATCGTGCCAGTACCAGCAGAACGCAAAGAAGTCGAGGCCGTGGCCCGCCGCGAGATCTATTTGCCGCTCCATAATCGCCGGCGAATCATCCCGCCAGCCCCAGAGCGGCTCCCGCTGCGGGAACTCCTCGATCATCCTCCGGGTCAGCAGCGCAGGAGCGTTTCGAGCCCACGGTTGCCCGGCATCCTCAGCCGATCGGTTATGGCCCGCCCACCCGTCGAAATAGTAAGCGCCGATGGTCATCTTCTTCTCCTGTTCAGTCGCTTCCCTTGATTCTGCGCCGATCGCTGAAACCGCGGTGAGCAAGGCGAAGCAGGCCGTCACCGCGCGCACCGCCCATCCTTTGCACGGCAGCCACTGCTGCTGACTGTCGCCCGCGAAAATATTTTGCCGGCGATTTCCCATCTTACCGGTCCGCCTCTCGGCGGTTGTCAAATCCGCTGGCATTATCAACCAGCGATGGATTCAACTCGCTTCCATTTCACCCGTTTCCCGGCGGAGGAACAAAGCCTATTGCATTCGCCGCGTGGTGTCTTCGGCCTTTACGCCATCTTCCACGCCTTGAGACTTGCGTCGGCCACCAGCCGGTGGCCGGCGGCGTTCAGATGGGCTCCGTCGTCGGTGAGCAGCAGGCCGGTGTGGCCGGGGTGTTTCTGCCATTCCTGTTGAAACGCCACGTCCGCCGGCACAAGCCGGGCGCCCATTTCATCAGCGGCTTCGCGCGCGGCGAGGCGGTAGAGGCCGAAGGGTTCGCCGAATTCCGTCCACAGGCCGCCCTCATAGAACATCGGCGGGGTGATGCTGAACTTCTTAATCCCGTTCAACCGGCACATGTAGATGATCCAGACGAGGTTGCAGCGGTAAGCCTCGGGCGTGACGCGGGGTTCATCCGCCCATCGGCCGCGGCCGATGACGCCGTCGTTCGTTCCCAGAAAAATAGAAAGCGCATCGGGCTTCCGGGCGATCACGTCCTGTCTGAGTCGCACGAGCGTCTGCGGCGTCTTGTCGCCGCCCAGCCCGGCGTTGATCACGCGGATCTTCAGAGGCTTGAGCGCCTTCGCGAGGAGGGCCACGAAACCGTCCTTGGGGGCTGTCAGGCTGTCGCCGAGGCAGACCAGAGTTTCGTTCTTCTTCAGCCATGGCTTCTCATGGAGGGTGATCATTTTGCCTTTTTCCTTTTAACCGGGATTTCCCATTCGCCCTTCTTCCAAAAGACAGTCGGCTTTTGAACCGGAGATTATACGGTCAAGTTGGCGCTGTCAAGTTCCTCGCCAGTCCGCCGGTCTTGAGCAGAGTTCCAGGGCGCTGGGGATGGCTGAAGTGGAACCGAATGCACCTCCGCCTCTGCCGCCGTTCCGTCAGCGGCGTCACTTTGATTTACGCCAGGTCGCCTCAGAGAGAACGGGATGTTCAATCCGAGTTTATCCACCCCTGCCCCTCACCGGCCGCTTGACACGCTTGCCGAGGGTGTGTAAAACGTCGCCAGTTGTTGGAATCAGTTCCAGCTTTTCGTCTCACACTTTTCATCGTGAGAGAACGGAGAGACCAGATGAAACTGCTCATTACCGGCGCAACGGGCTTTCTGGGCGCGGGATTGGTCAAGGCGCTCGAATCGAAACACCAGTTGCGCCTGATGGACGTGGTCAAGCGCGACACACGCCACGAACTGATAGTCGGCGACGTCAGCGACCTTGCGGTCTGCCGTCGCGCGGTGGACGGCATGGACGCGCTGGTGATCGCGCACATGGCGCCGAATCGGCCGGAGGTGTACGGCACGCCGACGATTCCGTTCGACGCGAACGTGAAGGGAACCGCGAACCTGTTCGCGGCCGCCGCCGAGAAGAAGATTCGCCGGGTGGTCCTGATCTCCAGTGTTGGGGTGCTCGACGCGCAGCACGAGGCGGGCGAGTTCTTGCGTTCGGACATGCCGGCTCAGCCGACCAGCATGTACAGTCTGACGAAGACCTGCCAGGAGGTCATTGCCGAATACTACCATCGCACGCAGGGCATTGCCGTGGCGATGCTGCGGCCGGCGTATATTAACGATGCCGACACGCTGGTGGATAAGTATGGCGTGAAGCGGCCGAGCGTGAACTGGCAGTTCATTGACCGGCGCGACATCGGCGACGCCGCAGACTGCGCCCTGCGCCTGCCGGACCTGAGTTGCGAGGCTTTCTGGGTGCTCGGTCATCGCGACTGCGTGAACCACGCCGACATGGAACCCTCATATCGCCGCCTGGGCTGGAAGGCCGCGCACGATTTCAGCCAATACCCGGACGACGCCTGAGTATCGCCGCAACAACAATTGGAGATTAATTGATGGCAGCAGATTCCGCAGCCGTTTCAGGCGAACAGCCCGCGAAGAAGGCGTTTACAGCCAAGGCGCTCACGATCCACCTCTACAGCGTCGGGGCCATGACCGATATCTTGTTGTACATCCCGTTCGGCTTCCTCGTTATGCAGTTCTTCCCGCTGGAGTACAAGCTCAGCCCCATCTTGATCGGCTGGGCGCAAGCCTTGCCCCGGCTGATAGATGGCTTCCTGGATCCGGTTTGGGCCAACTGGTCCGACGCGTGCCGCAGCGGCATGGGCCGACGGCGCCCGTTCATCCTCGCCTCGACCTTGATCGGCGCGTTCGTCATCGCCGGGATGTGGTGGGCTTCCCCGCACTGGTCGCAGGCAGCGCTCTTCGTCTGGGTGCTCGTCGCGAACCTCGTGATCTTCTCCCTTTACGGCATTTTCGACACGACCCATCAGGCGCTCGGCTTCGAGCTTTCCGACGATTTCAATCAGCGCGCGCGCGTTCAGGCCATCCGGGGCTTCTACATGGGCCTCCCTGGGATGATCCCCCTTTACATGATTGCCATGTGGCTTGTCCACCCTGAGAGTAATACCCTCTCGATTGCCCAGTGGCTTGGCCAGCATAACAGCAAGGGCTGGCTCGACATGCCGGTCCGGGCGCTCGACTGGCTGGCTCAGTGGTTTGGCCTGCATGCGAGCTGGTTCGGCACCTCGATCAATGGGATCCGCTGGGTCGGGGGCGGGATGGCCGTGCTCGCACTCATCGCCGGGCTCGTGGTGGTGTTCGCCTGCCGCGAGCGATTCAAGTGGGCGGCGCAGAGCAGGCGAGGCAATATCTGGCATTCGCTCAAGGCGACACTCCGCGTGCGCGCCTTCGTCGTGGTCCTCCTCCTCCAGTTCGCCACGACTCTCGGCAACATGCTCTGGCAGCAGATCAGCTTCTTCATTCTCATCTTCAGCCTTTGCGCCGGCATGAAGGACCCCAAAATGGCTGTTGGGTTCTTGGGCGTACCAGGCAATTTTGTGGGCCTCGGCTGGGGGTTCGTCATGGTACTCATCGCCGCGCCCCTCTGCAAGCTCATCGGCAAGCGCACCGGCATCATTTTCAGCTACGGCATCGGCCTCCTCAATGCCCTCCTGCTTCCGTTCTTCATGCGTCCGGGCCAATATTGGCTTTACATGGGCTTCACGCTGGCATTCATTCCCCTGCAAGGCATTGGCGGAATTTTCTTGAACGCGATCATGCCGGACATCTGCGATATTGACGAGCTGCAATCCGGTGAACGCCACGAGGCGCTCTTTATCGCGGTGCTGAACTGGCTGAGCAAGTTCCAAAATTCCATCATCACCGTCATCGCCGGGTACCTCCTTGTCTGGATCGGGTTCGACGTGAAACTCGACGTCCAGCCGCCGGGAGTCGTGGAGAGCATGCGCTTCTGGGGGTTCGGGATGCTGATCCTCGGCGCGCTGCTGGCGTTCGTCATCTCCTTCTGGATGCCGATCACCGCCAAGAAGATGGCCGAGGTCCGCGCCAAGCTCGACGAGCGCCACCGCCTGGCCGCCGCGTCTGCTGCCGGGGCCGGTTCGGCTGAGAAATAGACCGATTTCACCGTTTAGTGCTGAATCTCCCTGATCAGGCGAAATGCCTCGATCACGTTTTCCACGGGGCAACCGGCCTGGATGTTGTGGACCGGGTTGGCCACATAGCCGCCGCCAGGGCTGAATATCTTCAGTCGAGACTCCACTTCCTGCGCCACGTCGGCCACCGTGCCGAAGGGAAGAGTCTTCTGCGTGTTCACCAGGCCGCCCCAGAAGACCAGCTTTTCTCCGTATCGCTTCTTCAGGCGCTCCGGCTCCATGTTCGCGGCCGAGCATTGCACCGGGTTGAGAATATCGAACCCCGCAGCGATGAGATCGGTGATCAGCGGCTCAATGGATCCGCAGGAGTGGCAGAAGCTTTTCCAGGCCGTATGACCGTGGATCCAGTCGTTGACCTTTCGGTGGAAGGGCTGGAAAAGGTCGCGGTAGGCGTCCGGTGAGATGAAGGGGGCGTTCTGCGTGCCGAAGTCGGCGCCGCTGACGAAAATGACCGCCACCTGATCCCCGACCGCCTGGTGAATGAGCGCCAGGTTCTTGAGCGCGATGTCGCATTGCCGGTGGAAAATCTCCCGGACGTGTTCGCGCCGCGCAATGGTGCTGATGTACCATTCCGCCACGTCCCGGATTCCCTTCGGGTTCTTGAGAAACGGAGCCGGCACCAGGGCAATGTCGCCGAAGGCCGTCCCGCCGAACGTGCCTACGAGCGCATAGGGCGTGTTGCGGTAGAGCGCAGCGGAAGTCGCGCGCAGGTGCTCCAGGTCCTCGTCGGCAACGGGCCCGAATTCCTCCAGGTTGTCCTCGACCTTGAGTGCAGCGTCATCAATGGGCGGTTGGCGGACAATGGCGTCGAAGTAGAACCCGCCCTTGGGCATGCGTCCGCTTGGAGGGACGCCGGCGTCTCCCTCCGGATAGAGCAGCAGGTCGCCGTTCGGCTCCGGAACAGTATTGAACTTGCCGGGCACGAGCACCGGTGTCCCGTCGAATGTCACCCAGGGTTTCCAGTCCCGGTTCTCGAAACCGAAGAGGTTCCTGCGCATCCCCAGACCCGCGAAGTCGCAGCCCAGCGCGACCTTGAGATCGTCGGCCACTTCGCCGAGCATTTGATAGGGCTCGACCACCTTGACCCGCTCGTCGGCCTTGCTCAGGCCCAGGCGGCGCCGCAGTGCGCTGACGATGCTCACGTGAGCGCCGGTGACCGCCGTGGCCCCCAGGTCTATCGGCGGCCGGTCAGGCTTCTGATGGTTCAGGGCCAGCTTCACCCGTGTGCGCGAATCCGTGCGTTGTCTCCGGAAAGAATTGTGACGGCTCTGCGCTTCCGGGCCGGTTCCACAAGCCGAAAACCATCCGAGAGACTGTCTACTGCAGCGAGCGCCAGTGGAAGTCAATGATACCGGCCGAGGCGTCTCTCCAGAATGGCCAATCGTGCTTGCCCGGGGCTTCAACGGACTTGCAGGCCACTCCCTGTTCCTTCAAAAACTTGGCCATCGCTCGGTTCGACTCCAGCAGCTGATCCTCCGTCCCGCAGGTCAAGTAGATCGGCGGCATCTTGGCGCCTTTCGCCACCTGGTCCTTGATCCCCGTGTAAAGGTCCAAAGCGAGGTAGCGTTCGGCATGCTCCTTGTAAGGACCGAGGATGGGCGACAGGAATTTCTCCGTCCCCTCATCAGGCGGGTTTAAGGGAAAGAAGGCGCCGCTGAGGGCGCTGACGGAGACGAATTCTCCGGGCCGGGCCAGCATATAATGCAGCACCCCGAAGCCGCCCATGGAAAAGCCCGTCAGCATCCGCTGCCTGGGGTTGACCCGGTAATGACGATCAATGCAGGGAATGAACTCGTCGAGGAAAAAAGTGGTGAAGAGGGATTTGACGCGAGTGGTGTCCTTCGGGTCTCTCCCTGCGACCAGGGGAACGGGCGAGTCTATGTACCACGACCACGCGTCGCCATCCATGCAGGTGACGATCATGGGCTTGTTCTTGAGCGCCTGGAGGAGCGGGAGCATCGCGCTGAAGCAGTCATAGGGCGCGGCGGCGCCGTGGAGCGTGTATAGGATGGGGTAACGCTTCTCCGGATGAGCCTTGTACTCCGGCGGCAGGACCACCAGAGCCTTGATCTCGCGTCCCATGGCGGGTGAGCGGACGCGGAACTTTTCGATGGTGCAGCCTTCGGGCGAGGCGCTGCTGGTTTCCATAATCCGATCGGTTGCGTCAGGCTGGCCGCGCGCCGCGGTGGCGTGCAGGCCAAGGGAGACGATGCCGGCGGTAAGAATCGTGAAAGCGGTTCGAGTTTTCATCGGTTACTCCTTCCTGGTGCTGTGCGGTGGTATTGTAGCTTCGAAACGGCTGCTGTCAACTCGATCTCCAACTGAAGTTTCCGTCCACCGGTATCTTGTGGTAGCATAAGGCGGTACCGTTCACGTTGGGGAAGCCGTGGAAAACGGCGAAGGGGCCGGCGAATGGCCAGGCACGTCAAACGCGCCGCAAGGCGTTCGGGGGCGGAATCTCCCGCCGCCGAGATCGCGCGGCTCAATGCCGAACTCGTGCAGGAGCGCGCGGCCAACGAGCGCTATCGGGTGGCTGCTCAGTCCGCGACGAATCTGATCTACGAGTGGGACCTGGCCAAGCGCGTGGATTGGTTCGGACAGGTGGACGAACTCCTCGGGTACAAGCCGAACAGGTTCCCGCGGACGATGGAAGCGTGGATGAGCCGGCTCCATCCGGAAGACCGCGAGCGCGTCCTGGCGGCGGTGGAGAAGAAGCTGAAGTCCGAGGAGCCCTATTGCCTGGAATGCCGCGTGAAGCGCAGGGACGGGACCTATCTCTACTGGCTCGACCGCGGCAGCGTGGTGTACGACGCCGCGGGCAAGCCGCGCAAGTGGATCGGCGCCGTGACGGACATCACCGAGCGCAAGCACGCGGAGAAGCAGGTGGAGGAAAGCGCCGACCGGCTCCGGCAGATGATGGACGGAACGGTCAAAGCGATCTCCTCCGCGCTGGAATTCCGCGATCCCTATACCGCCGGGCACGAGAAGCGCGTGGCGGTGCTTTCGTGCGCCATCGCGGCCGAAATGGGGCTGCCGGCCGACCAGGTTGAAGGAGTCCGCATCACCGGCTATATGCACGACCTCGGCAAGATCGCGATACCCGCCGAAATCCTGTTCAAGCCCGGAAGGCTCAGCGCCGACGAGTTCAGCATCGTCAAGACTCATCCTCAATTCGGCTACGATATCCTGAAGGAAATCAAGTTCGTGTGGCCGGTCGCCCTCGCCACGCTGCAGCACCACGAGCGGCTGAACGGCTCGGGCTATCCGCAAGGCCTCAAGGGAGACGCCATCCTTCTGGAAGCGCGGATCCTCGCCGTGGCCGACGTGGTCGAGACGATGCTCTCCACCCGTCCTTACCGGCCGGCGGCCAGCTTGGAGACGACCCTCAAGGAAATATCCGCGAACAAGGGCATTCTCTTTGACGCGGCTGTTGTGGACGCCTGCGTGAGGATCTTCAAGGAACGGGGATTCCAATTCTAACGGCCAAGCCCATGGTGAAGCACGAGGCGCATAAAACGAGCTTGCCCTCGTTTCGCGTCATCACCCTCAATGCCGCGCACGGGCGCAAGCTGAGGAACTACCCGTGTTTCAGGCGCCGGACCGTCGAGAAGCATCTCTCCGAGATCGCCGCCGTGCTCAAGCGGGAACGGCCCGACGTGGTGGGGCTTCAGGAAGTTGACGGGAACTCGTGTCTGAGCGGGAATTTTGACCACGTCGAACGGCTCGCCGGGCTCGGCGACTATGCGCACTATTTCCTGGGCGAGCACGTGTCCATCGGAAAGATGCGGCGCATCGCCTACGGCACGGCGATTCTTTCCAGACTCCCGCTCAAGAATCTGAAATCCGTGACATTCGACCACCGATTTCCGAGCCTCACCAAGGGCTTTGTTATGGCCACGATCTCGCCGGCGGGCGCTCCGCATTTGGAAGTGGACATCGTTTCAGTCCACCTCGCGTGTCTGCGGCGGAAAGCGCGCCACAGACAGGTCGCGGCCATGGTGGAGCACCTGGGCGGGAGAAAAGTGCCGCTGGTCGTCCTGGGCGATTTGAACTGCCAGTGGGGCGGCGAAGACGATTCGCTCAGACGGCTCGCCTACGAGCTGAACCTGCAACCTCAAGCGCCCGACTCCAGCGAGCTGACCACTTTCCACCTCGGCAGGAAAAAGTGGCGCCTGGACTGGATCCTGGTTTCTCCGCAACTGCGGGTGAAGCGATACCAGGTCCTGCCGGACAAGGTGTCGGACCACTTTGCGGTGCTCGCGGACATCGAAGTCGTCCGGGCTCGATAAGCACAGCATTTCAGAAGTCCGTCTGGACTTCTGAAATGCGCTGTACGTCGCGGGAGGTTTGGAGGGCCGCGGAAGGCCCTCCAAGGGGTTACAGCGGAAAGACGCGACGGGAAGGAGCGTCTTGGAGCGCCATAGGGGTGAAGCCCCTGTGGAAGTGCGGCATTTCGCAAGTCCAGTCGGCCTTGCGAAATGCTGCACTAAAGCCGCGCCGGCCATGGCTGCCTGCGGAACATGATGCCCTATCTGATACTGCCGTACGAGATCGTCGAGTGGGGAATCCGGCTGGTGATGCTGGTGGTCGTGCCGTATCACCGCAAGCCGGTTTCGGCGCTGGCGTGGCTGGCGATTATCTTCTTTCTCCCGATTCCAGGGCTGATCCTTTTCTTTCTGATCGGCGACTACCGGATACCGCGCCGCCGCATTCAGCGTCACCGGGAATTGCTCCAGACGATCCAGTCCGCCCGGCGTCAGTCTGCGGCGCGTCCGCATATCGCCGGCGCGGAACTCGGCAAGGAATTGAGTTCCACGGTTGCCCTCGCCAAGAGCCTCGGCGATTTCCCGATCCTCGGCGGCAACGATTTCGAACTGCTCACGGAACCCGACGAAGTCATCGCCCGGATCATCGCCGATATTGACGCCGCCCGGCGCCACGTCCACATGCTTTTCTACATTTTTGCCGACGACGCGACCGGCCGTCGCGTAGCCGATGCGCTGGCCCGCGCGGTCCGTCGCGGCGTGACCTGCCGGGTGCTTGTGGACGCGGTGGGCTCGCATGGCATGTTGCGGAACCTGGGCCGCACGATGAAGGACAATGGCATTCTGGTGCGCGCGGCGATGCCCGTCGGCCTCTTCCGGCGCAGGATGGCCAGGATTGACTTGAGGAACCATAGGAAACTGGTGGTGATTGACGGCCGGCTCGGATACACCGGCTCGCAGAACATCGTCAATGCCGATTACGGACATCGCGGTGTGGCCTATACGGACCTGATGGTGCGGCTGGCCGGCCCGACCGTGCTGGAGCTTCAGGGCGTGTTTCTTTCCGACTGGCACTTCGAGACGCGCGAGGTTCTGGACGACGAGGACGTCTATCCGAAGCCAGCCGGCAAGGGACCGGGCCTCGTCCAGACGTTGCCCAGCGGTCCGAACTACCCCACCGACAATTACCAGCGCCTGCTGGTGGCGGCGCTCTACGATGCCCACGAACGGGTTGTTCTGACCACCCCCTATTTCGTGCCCGACGAGCCGTTCATGCAAGCGCTGGAGGTCGCCGTGCGGCGCGGAGTGAAGGTGGACCTGATTGTCCCCGGGCACTGCCATCAGATCCTGATTGGCGCCGCCTCGCGAGCGTACTACGACGACCTCATCGCTGTCGGAGTCAACGTGCACCTCTACAAGCCGGGGCTGCTTCACTCCAAGACAATGAGTATAGACCACGCCCTCGCCCTCATCGGCACGGGTAATTTCGATATCCGTTCCTTCACGCTGGACTTCGAGGTGAACCTGATCTGCTACGGCCGGGCGATGACCGACAGGTTGCGCGAAGTGCAAGACAAGTACCTGCGGGATTCTGTACCGCTCGATCCCCAGGCCTGGAAGCGTCGCCCGATGGTCCGCCGCTTGGGCCAGAACATGGCAAAGCTCTTCAGCCCGCTCCTTTGATCCGCCGAACAATTCCTTGACACGGGGCGACTTCTGTCGTTAGCATGTGCCGTTTGATCGGCGGCCGATTTCTCGACGCGGGCCATTTGGCAAATCCCGGCTCAACGGAGTCCGCAGTGGATATTTCGTGCATCATCCTGTTTCATGCAGAAGACTTGATTGCCCATCGAACGCTGCGCAGCATAGGCCGCGCGACGGATTACTGCGAAAAGAAATCCCTCCATGTGGAAAGAGTCTGTGTCCTCGACAATGCTGCGAGCTTGACACGGGACATCGTTCTGAAGTCCGCGCCTAACTTGGTCGTCGAAACGTCATTTGGCGATCCCGGGTTGGCGCGGAACGCAGGTGTGCAGCGGGCGTCGGGCGAATATGTGGCATTTGTGGACGGCGACGACTTCATTTCCGAGAATTGGCTTTATAACGCCTATCTGCAGATGGAGGCGACTTCGCGCGAGGTTGTCCTGCATCCGGAGGTGGTGCTTGCATTTGGAAGGATTCAGCGCTGCTGGCGCCACCTGAGTCAGGATTCACCTAAGTTCCACGTCGGCAACCTGCTGTGCTTCAACTATTGGAATTCTGCGGCGTTCCTCCGGCGTGAGACATGTGTCCGAATACCCTACGTGGCTGCGAGGGCCAGGAATGGGTTTGGATATGAAGACTGGCATTGGAATACGCTGGTGGTGGCGGATGGAGTCAAGCATGAGGTGGTGCCGTGTACCGCTCACTTCACTCGGATGAAAACCGCCGGCAGCCGTTGGTCTGAACACGATGCGGCGGCCGCCGTAATCCCGCGAAGTCCGCTCTTCAGCCAGATCAATGTTTTATATCCGCATCACGAGGCTGACGTTGCGCAGCGGCCCGCCGTGTCGCCGGAAGGCAACATTTCTCCACAGACTCATGCCTCAACCGAAACGCTGCACAGCAGCCTGCTTCGTCTGACCAGGGCATGTGCGCACAACATTAAGCTCGCGGCGCGTTCCTGTGTTAAGGCCCTCTATTACACTCTGGTCCGCCCGCTGATACTGCTCCTCCCTTCGCCGCTGCAAGCGCGGTGTTTGAGTTTGATCCATAGAGTCAAGCTGTTGCTCCTGGAAATGCTGGAGCCCAACTCGGGTTCCTTAGGAATGTGGCAGCAGCCGTCCCGCTGGTCCGCCCCCGACTGGCTGATCGAAGAACTCAAGGCATTATCGGAAATCGAGCCTGGGCTTTTTCCAGATCAGGCATTTCTCGGCACCGTTCCCTATTACAAAAACGTTATCCCGCTCCGCAAGGAGGTCCCGATTTTCGCGGGCGCGATGAAAGTCCTCGGTGCGAACCGTTACTCGCACGTGTTTCTGCTGCCATGGCTGCAACGCGGCGGGGCCGACATTGAAGCTCTGGATTTCATTCGTGCGCTGGTGGATGAATACCGCAAGAATGTCCTCGTCATTACAACGGAGAACACCGATTCCCCGTGGCTCCACAAATTGCCGGAGAACGTCGGGGCGCTCGAATTTGGAAAAGCGGCGCGACACCTCACGTTTGACGAACAACGATTTGTCCTGTTGCGGCTGCTTCTGCAGCTTGAGCCCGCGGTCATACACAACATAAATTCCCACTTGGGATGGTCAATATACGCCGCACATGGACGGTGCTTCTCGGAGTCCTCGCGCTTGTTCGCCTCGCTGTTTTGCGAGGACTACACGGCGGAGTTGAAACCATTTGGGTATGCCCACGGTTTCCTCTGTGATGCGTATTCTCACCTGAGCTGCGTCCTTTCAGACAACCACAGTTATCCGCGAACTCTGTGCGACATTTATGGGTTCCCTGAGAAACTCTTCAGGACCATATACGCCCCGACACCTGAAACGCGCAGGAGACGTTCACTGTCTTCGGGAAACTCCGGAAAAGTCCTTTGGGCTGGAAGGCTGGACCGCCAAAAACGGCCCGACCTTTTGCGTGCAATTGCACAAGCGCTGCCGCAACTTGAGTTTCACGTTTATGGCTCTCCCTTGCTGGATTCACACGACCGGGACCTTCGGGAGTTACGCAAATGCCGCAACGTTCTTCTCCATGGCGTTTTTGATGGATTCTCGTCGTTGCCGACGCAGGATTTTGACCTGCTTCTGTACACTTCACAATGGGACGGCCTGCCCAACGTGCTGCTGGCGGCAGCGGCATGCGGCTTGCCGGTTGTCGCGTCGAGCGTCGGCGGCGTTCCCGAGTTGATCAACAGAGAGACGGGATATCTTATTGAACCTTACGACGACGTTCCCAAGTTCGTCGCCGCCATCCTGCAACTGATGAGCAGACCGGAAGAGGCTGCCATGAAGGCCGAGCGGGCCAGGAGTCTTGTCAGCGAACGGCACTCGTGGGAGCATTTTCTGAAATCGGTCGCGGCGCTCGAGTTCTATCTGGGCGATACGAAGCAATAGCCGCCGCACTTTCACGGCGGCCTATCCCAGCGCCGTGAACGCACCCGCAAGCAGCCGCCGTTTCAAGTCCATATAGTAGCGGAAATTCTCCCAGGAGACATCCGGCGGCACGGTGTGATCTACGGTCGGGATGAAGCCGCCTTCTTCGATCAGCGGAATGAACTCGCGCAGGTGCGCGCGGATCGCTGCGGGGCCTTGCGCCAGGACGCGCTTGTCCACGCCGCCCCAGAGTCGCAGCCCCTTGCCGAAGCGCTTCCGCAGCGCCATTGGGCTGATCCCCGACGCCCGCTCGATCGGCCAGAGGGTGTCCACGCCGGCATCCATCCACAGGGCCACGATCGCCGTCGGGTCGCCGTCGGAATCCACGGCAATGTACCGGGTGCCGTGGCTGCGCAGGAAGGCGACTACCCGCTTGAGGTGCGGGAAGATGAACGTTCGGAAAGTCTCCGGGCTCAGGAGCGGGCCGTTCTTCATCGAAAGGTCTTCGTTGAAGACGAAGTAATCGGGGGCGATCTTTTCCAGCACCGGCCGGCTGGTCTCGATGATGAAGTCGGCGTAGAAGGCCATCATCTCGTGCATGAGGCCGGGGTGATCGTACCAGGCATAAGAGAGCGCTTCGGTGCCCAGGAACTCGCGGGCGCGCCAGTAGAAGCCGTTGGCGGCGCAGTTCTCTCCGAGCACCAGCGGACATTCCCGCCGGCGCCAGGCGGCGAGCTTCCGGGCGAGATCCGGCGGCCGGCGCTCGGGGACGCCGGCGACCAGGCGCGCCTTCACCGCCGGGAAATCCTCCGGCTGGGCGACGGGAAAGGAAAGGTACTGGTCCATGCACATGCGCACGTCGCCGACCGTGCCGGCCTTCAAGGCCTTCGTCACGATGCCGTTGGCGTTCCGGATGACTTCGTATTCCGGCGTTTCCTCCAGGACTTTGCGGGCGAATGACGGGATGAACCCGTAGTTGACGCGGATGTAGTCGCGCCGATCGAGCCCCAGCGCGGGTTCGTTGTAGAACCAGTTCCAATTGAATTCGCCGACCGCGCCGGGCGCTTCCGCATTCCACCGTTGCCGGGTCTGCGGCCACACGCCCAGTTCATGGTTCGGCCGCCGGTCGGACGAGCGATACTCCATGCAGTCTATGAAACGTTCAAGGTCGGTCTGCATGGTGCAGCATCCTATGCCGCCTCGAAGTGCGTGTCAAGGATCGGCAAATCGAGAGCGCTGCTTGACGGGCGTGACCTCACTCGTCACAATGCGCTGCTTGATGCCCGCCCGCTGTCAGGAGAAGAGACGTGAAGCTTGAAAAAGTCCTATCCGCGCTCCAGGAAATGGCCTCCCTTGAAGCGGTCCGGCCGGCCTGGGACGAGTCCATGAGCCTGCTGCCGGCGGGCCGGCCCTCGTTCCTGACTCCCGCCGAATTCAGTTCCTGCCGCGAGTGGAGCGGCTTCAGCAAATCCGTCGAGCCTGCCCTGGAAGACGCGGCGCGGCGGATTGCGGAGGACCCGGCTCTTCTGCGACTTGCCTGGCACGGCTACCGGCGGGCGTATTTCGGCGCGGATCCATCCTTCGCGGGATGGCCCAAGCTGGAGACGGCCCTCGGCGACGCCGGCGGCGTCTTCTACCTGCTCATCGCCCTGGGCATGATGCCGCTGATGCGCGAGTATCACCGCTCGATCGGCGTGCCCGAAGAGGTCACGCGGGAGACGTGCCGGCAGGTGCACTCCATGAGCGTTTACTACGCGCGCGCGAACCGCGGGCGGCTGGGACTGTTCGCGCGGCAGATCGGATGGCTGCGGAACTATATCCGGGAGAACCTCTATTTCCGCTTCGGCCGGCTCGAGTATTGGGCGCGGCCCAGCACCGCGCCGGTGCTGGTTTTCCGCCACCGCCGGTCGGGCGCCGTGGTTGCATTGGCCGAAGAGGGAATCGCGTTCGACCGGCAGGGATACGTGGCGAACGCCGAATCGGCCGAGACGCCGCCGGCGTGGAAATCCACGCTCGTCATCGCCGACTCCGCGGTGACCGGGTATCCCATCTCGCCCTCCGGCGTCGCCGAGCATCGGAAAGTGGAGCTGCCGCTCGCCGACTGGCAGCGCGTCCTGGCGCGCGGCGACCCGGTGCTCCAGATGCACATCCCCGCAGGCGACCGGTTCTCGCTCGACGAGTGCGCCGGGTCCATGCGGCGCGCGGTGGAGTTCTTCCGCCGGCATTTTCCCGGCCAGGCGCCGGCGGCGGTCGCCTGCCGCTCGTGGATGTTCAGCCCGCACCTCGAGGAAATTCTGCCGCCCTCCTCGAACCTCGTGCGCTGCCTGCGCGAATTCTACCTGTATCCCGTCGTGCCCTGGGGCGTCGAGAGCCTGTGGTTCGTCTTCCTGCAGGAGGAATTCAGTCTCGCGACGGCGCCGCGCGACACCAGCCTTCAGCGCGGCATCGCCGACTGGCTCGCCCGAGGGAACGCCTGGCATGACGGCGGCGTGTTCATCCTGGCGGACGATCTCGATCGCTTCGGCACGCAGCAGTACCGGCGCTCCTGGCCGCCGAAGGGAATGACGCAAGTCCACAGGCGAAAGGTCACCGCGGAGAACCCTTGACGCTCGCACCGCGCGGTGGTATACAGTGGCCGGCTGCTCGCGGCGCAACCGCGCTTTTCCCTTCAGAGAAAGTGGAGTGAACGCGATGAAAAAGAACAAGAAGCCGTTGCACATCGCCCTGGCGGGACTCGGCCGGATCGGCTGGCAGCAGCACGCGCGCGCGCTGGTCAAGCACCCCGATTTCCGGCTCGTCGCCGCGTGCGACATGGAGGCCGACCGGCGCGCGGAGGCGGAACGCGAGCTGAAATGCCGCGCCTTCGCCGATTACGCGCAGATGATCGAGCAGCCCGGCCTCGACGCCGTCGTCATCGCCACTCCCACGCATCTCCACAAACCGATGGCGGTGGCGGCGCTGCGGCGCGGACTGCACGTCATCATGGAAAAGCCCATGACGCGCGACGCGCGCGAAGCGGCGGCCGTCATCCGCGAGGCCAAAAAGCGCCGGCGCGTCCTGACCGTCTATCAGCCCGCGCGCCTGGGGGCGGAATTCCAGCACCTGCGGCGCATCATCGCCACGGGCAAGATCGGCCGGATCGTCCACGTTCAGAACGGCATGTTCAGCCACTGGCGCCGGAACGACTGGCAGGCCCTGCGGAAGTACGGCGGCGGGATGCTCGCCAACTACGGCGCGCACGCGATAGACACCACGCTGCAGCTCATCGGCTACGACATCCAGCGGATCTTCTGCCACCGGCAGGTCGTCGCCTCGCTCGGCGACGCGGAAGACACCGTCACGCTCGTCCTGCAAACCCGCCGCGGAGTCCTCGGCGACGTTGAGATCAACCAGGCGTCCACCATCACTCCTTACCACCTGATCGTCTGGGGCACGACCGGCGCGCTCCGGTCGGACGGCAAGGAATTTTCCCTTCGCTACTACAACCCGAAGAAACTGCCGCCCATCCGCCTGAACAAGCGCCTGGCCAGCACGGGCCGCAAATACTACTGCGAGCAGATCAAGTTCGTGGAAGAGACCGTCAAGGTTGATCGGAGTCTGGCCGTGGACGTCTACGCCGACTTCGCCCGAGCCATCCGCACCGGCGCCGCGCCGTTCGCCAAGCCGGAGGAAACGTTAGCCGTCATGCGCATAATGGACAAATGCCGGCAGAGCGATCCGGTTATTTCGGACATGCGGAAATAAAAGGCCTCCCCCGTTTAGCGCTACGCAAGGGCGGCAAATCGCTCAGGCCGATTAGCGCAGATATTGGCATCTCTCTGCCGACAGTCTGTCGAACGTTGCGTCGCGTTTCATAACCGTAGCGGAACCAGCATCGAATAGTCGAGCTTTTCCTGCATCTTTTAGGCTCGAATCCGCGTCTCTAAAACATTTGTTTTTGAAATAGCCTCCGCCGGGGTCTCGGTTCAGATGTCCAGCACCCGTGACGTGGAAATCAAGTTGTGCAACAGGCTAGTTTCTGAAGAACTGTTTTCGAATCACCTCGGCGTCGCCTCGTAGGGAACGTAGAGTGTCAGCAACGGAACTTGCTCACTGTTGATTATCCTTTTGGGGCATGTAGACCGTCATCGTGTGAAGGTCGCCGTTTCGGAACTCGAAAGCCGCCCCACGGTCGCCCATCTTATATGTGAGGTTGGTAACCGTAACGCCCAATAGGTTGCCGTCGGTACGCTCCGTGGGTTGGCCGTAGGCGACAACGATATTTCTTATGGACGCCCCCCGCCGGATGCCCTTATCCGACTGCACGTTGGCCGCTTTATATTTGTTATACGGCGTAACCATAAAATTGAAGCTCCACACGATATTTGTCTTCTCGCTGACTGTTATGGCAACACCTTCGGTGAAATACTGGAGCTGATAGCGGCCATCATACGATTCCGATGTCGCATCCGGCGGGCCGAAAGTCTTAAGGAATTTCTCCTTGTCTATGCCGAGCGGGTAGAACGTATTGCCCTCGCTGAAGCCTATTTTATCGCCTGACGCATAGACTGTAAAGTCGCCTGCAAGAGTCGTCCGTGCCAAGGCCAATCCCAAGAGACAAAGGACAAGAATCAAGAGCGGCTTGTTCGCCTTGCTGAGCCTCACGGTAACCTCTCCTTAGAAATGCCTCATAATATGGAACACTACAGACTCGTTAGCACTTGCGTCGAGGACTATATCGCCATTGTCTTCCTTTCTGCCCAGAAATGTCGTTGTCAGATGCTCTTAGTCGTCTGACGAAGTTGCTGGTGAAGCAAACTCAATGTTCGAAGGACTTCATCCTCATAGTTAGACGTGCCGATAAGGTTTTGAAGTTCGGGGAGAACCTCGTCCCGGAAACTCAGCACCGTGACTGAATGCTTGCTCGTCTTGGCATACTCTTGGAGAATACCGTCGAGTTCAGAAGCGTTGGGGACAATCCAGCAGCACCAGATACATTGCACCTTTTCAGGAGTAAAGCCAACAGAGGCATAAGTATCGCATATCTTTTTCTCATAGGTCTTACCCTTAGCATAGTCTGTATTCTTACCTTTTCGTTGTGGTGGCTTTCCGAAGAACTTAGCATCGAACTCAGATGTGAGTCCTTGGGCTGAGGAACAGAACTCCGGACAGTGCGTTACCCCCACCTCAATGTGGTATTGGTCTTGCGTCAGGACACTGTAAGCCAGAAGGTCTATCTGGCGGTTGTTGCCATTGAGGACTTTGACATCCCGCATCGTAAAGCACTTCCGACAGATTCGGAAGTAGAGTTCGACAATATGTTCCGTTGCGTTCATAACACTTTCCCCTCTCTTCACCAAACCGGAGTTTTCTGAGGCATCAGGGGTCTCTGAATAGATGCCTCGCCATGTTGTCCGCAACAGCCTCCAACATAATCAGGAGCATCAAGACCGAGGCGTTAGTAGGTTACTCCTCCGCCTCAAGCGGCTGGCAAAGGCGTTAAGCACATGCTGACTGTCATTCTATATCCAGATGCAGAGGGTCGTACCCCTCACTCTCTATCGTTACGGCATCGTGCGGGGCAAGGCCAGTAATTCTGTAAAACCTGCCGCCATCAACCACAGGAGCGAATGTCTTATCTTGACCGTTCATTGTAACGGTTAAGGCTAAGCGTAGCGGCGTTTTCGATTCATTGGTGATAAGGAGAGTATAGCCGGGAGTTATTGTGTGCTTATCGAGGCGGGTCGAAACTGGCAATAGCCGTGCCTTTGCCTCGACGCCCGTTGCTCGGAAAAGGAACAGCCCAGCGAGCACTCCTATGATGACGCCAACTATCAAACCAGCAACGCCACCGAGAAGAAGCCATCGCGCCCGCGAAGATTGCTGCGGGCTACCTGCCGGCGCCGGCGTGTTCGGCTGAACGGAAGGCGCGACCGGAACGTTAACGCCACTTTCCTCTGCCATTGAGTTGCTCCTTTCTCTAATGGACTTTCTGGGACGCCTACTTATTCCCTTTTCGCCGAGCCGAGAAAAAGTCGGCTGTCGGTGCCCGTTTCCCCACGCTGCCGTGGCCTCGGACACGTCATGGGACAGCATACTCATTCGCCCAGTGAAGTCAAGCCGCACGCAGGTAGCGCATGGTGTTTTCTTCGTCCGGGGAATCTCTCTGGGAGTTTTCGTAATTTTAGGCGTGGTGGGCGATGATGCTTGTAGTGATAGGTTCTCCGGGCCGCTCTCCGGCGCCAATGGCGGCATTAGGGACGCCCTGCCGCTGCGTTCTCTTCAGGCCAACCATTTCCGCAAGGTCGCGGCGTCGCGCAGGAACGCTTCGGGGGAATCGTCCTTGACGAACTCGATCATCACGTATCGGTCGCCGGCGGCTTTCCGGATGCGGGCGAGATATTGCTTCCACTTCGACTCGCCCTGTTCGAGAGGCTGGCGGACGTTCGCGTCCCACTGGTAGCAATGGACGTGCGCCAGCCAGGGCAGGACGGCGTCGAGGCTGAGCAGGTTGCCGGCGAGCGCGTCCTTGGAGTGCGGCTGCCAGTACGACCGGACGTTGGCCGAGCCGATCTCTTTGAGAAGCTGGACCGCGGACTCGGTGGTCTCCGTGAGCGTGTTATTGTGGAACTCGAACGCCAGGGCGACTTTTCTTTTTGCCGCCATCTCGGCGATGCGGATCGAGTCGTCCACCACTTTCTTCCGGTCGGTCGCGCCGGCTTCCGAGGGGCTTTTTTTGCCGGCCCAGATGCGGATGACCGGCGCGCCCAGTTCCAGCGCCGAGTCGAGCACCTCCTCGAACGAGGGCGATCCCCCGAGTCCGGCGTAGTAATACGAGCCGTACGCGGCGACTTTCAGGCCGGCGTCCTTCGTCATCTTGGCCGCCTCTTTCGCGCGCGCCTTGTCGCCGTGCGGCACGTGGATGTCGCCGCCCCATTCGATTCCCGCCAGTTTCGCCTTCGCCACAAGGTCCACCACTTCCCTGGGCTTCAGCTTGCGGAAGGTGACGGATACGAGTCCTGATTTCACCACGTTCAGCCTCCTCTCTTGCGCGAGCCGCGCCGCGCGGCAGACTTCGTCGCGCCTGTCGCGGCGGACAGCACCTGTTCCTCGCGCTCCCTGAAGCACGCCGCGGTTTTGCGGACCATCTCGTCCAGCGCTTTCTTGTCCGGCTTGCCGTACATCGCGGGATACGGATCGCCGCCGGGTCCCAGCGGCTCCGGGGTCACGAAGCAACCGTCGCGGTTGAAGCCGACGAGGTAGAGGGCCATGATGATCGTGTCCAGGTCCAGCGATCCCTCGCCCAGCGCCCGGCGGTTGCTGTCGGCCATGTGCAGGTTGACCAGGCGCTCGCCCGCCTGGAGAATGGCCTCGCCGATGTGGCTTTCCTCGGCCTGCATGTGATAGACGTCGCCGTTGATGGACTGCACGCCCGGATGGTCCGCGGCCTCGATGTAGCGGAGGGCGTCGGAGACCGTATGGCAAAAACTGACCTCAGCCGAGCGGATCGGCTCCACCGCCGCGAGGATGCCGGCGTCCGTGAAGATATCGGCCACGAGCAGGAGCGTCTCCACCGAGCGGGGGAACTCGAAGTCATCGTATTTCTGCGGCCGGCCGACCGCGCCGGGGACGACGAGAAAATATCCGGCGCCCGTCTCCTTGCCCAGCGCCACGTTCCGCCGGATGTAATCCACGGCATTCTGGCGGATGCTTCCGCGAGCGCTCGACAAATCATTGTCCGCCGAGAACATTCCGCAAATGCCGGCGACGGAGATGCCGTGATCCGACAGAATCGAATTCGCCTCCGCGGTGCGGTAGCCCATGTCCGCGCCGTAGCGGTTCCCGTGCAGCTCGATGAACCGGATGTCATACTTCGCCAGCCGGGCCGCCGAATCCGCCAGCGGCTCCATGCCGAATCCCCAGTTGCTCCACGAAAGCGCCAGCCGGCGCTTGAGACGCTCCGGATGCCGCCGCTTCAAGTCGAGGAAGGACGCCTGAATGCGCCGGGTCTTGATCGCATAAGCCTGGTCGGTCATTTTATTCCAGCCTCATGAACCGGGGTTTGCCACAGCCACGCTTGTAGTGGCGCCGTCAGGCGCTGCTTCGTATGCCCTTACGGGCACACTACGAGCGGCTTTCCGACATGAGATTATACGGTCGAGTCGCCGCCGTCAAGCAAAAGGATTGACGCGCCGCAGCATTCACGTCGCGAACTCCATGCAGCGCTTGCGATAGTGCAGGTAATCCTCGTATCGGACTTCCTCCGGCACGCCGTGGTCGCACGTGGGAAGGTAGCCGCCGCGGCGGCGCATGGCGGGGAAGATGCGCTCGACCAGGCGGTCAATCGCCTTCTTGCCCCTGGCCAGCTCGCGCTTGTCCACGCCGCCGAGCAGGGCCAGGTCGGGGTACTGTCGCCCGATTTCCACCACGTCGCACCCGGCGGCGACCTCGAAGGGGCTCATGACGTCCATGCCCAGTTCGCGGTAGATCGGAATCACCGGCCGGGCGTCGCCGTCCGTGTCTATCTGGAAATAGAGGTGCCGCGCCTTGTCGATCTGGCGCGACTTGATGTTCGCGAACAACTGCTGATAGTAGGGAATCAGGTATTCGCGCATCCTGGCCGGCGAGATGAGCGGGCCGTGGTTGTAGCAGATGTCCTCGCCGAAAAAGAGTTCATCGAGCGTCACGTGCTCCTGGTGCCGCGCGGTGACGGCGTCCGCCAGCGCGAGCCACGTCCGCATGCATTCATGGATGAGTTCCGGCGCGTCGTGGATCATGTAGAGCAGGTCCACCGGGCCGATGAGGCTGCGAAGATACATGTAGCCGCCGATGACCTGCTGGCTGATGATCAGCCCTTTCGACGCGGCCGCGCGCGCCTCCGCCATCCGCGCGTCGAGGTCCGCCCAGCGGGCCGGCGTGGAGGCGTCGAGGCGCCACTTGCACGATTCCTCCCACGTCTTCAGGTCTTTCACCGGGTGGGCGACGTACTCCGGCATGAACCCGTTACGCCGGCCCTTGAAGAACAGGACATAGCGGCCGGCGAAGTCCTGGGCCAGTTCATGCTCCCCTCGGTCCTCGAGAACGCGCTCTTCGAATGCGGGGCTGAACGCCGCCTCGCACCAGCCCAGGCCGCCCAAATAATGATTGCCGGGCGGGTCGTAGCCGAAGAGCTTTTCCATCGGCACGTCCTGCGGCATCCCCTGCTCCTTCCATCGCTCCAGGCAGAAGAAGCCGAACTCGCGCTGAAGGAACGGGGCGTCCGGCTTGCGCGCGTACGTGTCGCGGAGCTTGCGCGCGCTGGGGGACATCCTCTCGCGCGGGAGCAGGGAAGAGACGCCGTCGGGAACGGACGCGGGCATGGTATTCCGGCTTTCAATGAGGCGGCGTGGACGCGCCGCTGTTTTTCCATGCGGCGATCATGGCGTAAAAATTATGAATCGCCTTCTCGCTCGTCGCCAGAATGGAATCCCCGGGCGCCAGGATGAACCCGTCAGGCCCCAGTTTCTCCACCGCGTCCTGAACCGCGCGCTGCACCTGCTCGTCGGTCCCGCGCTCGAGAATCTGGTTGTTATTCACCCCGCCGCAGAGCGTGATCCTGCCGCCGACTTTCCTCTTGATGGCTTCCAGATCCATGTGCGGCGTCATCGGGTCAATATTGGAGTAGATGTCGAACCCGAGTTCATTGAACTGGTCCAGCAGCGGCATGGCGCCCGAATTCATCACGTAAGTGAACAGCGCGCCGGCCTGATGGGCCAATTCGATGTCGCCCTTCAAGGGCCCGTGCAGGTACTGGCGGAACAAAGTCGGGGACCAAAAATCCGTGCTCTCGTACCAGCCGCGCCGCACGATGATGTCCGCCCCGGCCTCCAGCAACAGCGCCAGCCGCTCGCGGTTCCACTTGGCGATAATAGCGACGTAGCGTTCCATGAAGCCGGGATCGTCGAACGAGGCCGTAACGCTGCGCGCGACGCCGGACAACCAGATCAACGGATCGCCCACTCCGGCCAGATACCCGGACAGGAAAATGCCGTGCGCATCGCAGAACGCCTTGCAGGCTTTGGCGTCTTCGCGGTATCCCCGCAGCTCCTCGTCATCCGGCTTGCGCAGCAGGTATTCCAGGGCGTCGAGGTTCTCCTCCGATTCCACGAGGTAAGTCTTGGAGCGCGACGGCGGCACATTGTGGTCGGCGAACAGCCTGATATCGTCGCCGTAATCTTCAGTCTTCCGCACCACCTGCCTGAGCGTTCCCTTGGGCGTCCGGTATTCCTTGTGCAGCACCGGATACCGTTCACCCGGCGGCTCCTCGCGCCATGATTTGATGTCGAGTCCCTTGAGCGAATGAGCCGGCGCCGTGATAGTGATCCCTGCATCAACCCCCAGGTTCATCAGGAACTCCGCCTGTTGGACCCGGTCCAACTGTCGCTCATACAGGAATCCGATCACGCCGTGACAGATCGCCGTAAAACAGAGCGGCAGGTGGTCTGCGGGTTCGCGCCGCACGACGGCCCGAATGCGTTCCCGGGTGGTCATGTCGTTTTTCCAGGTTTTCATGGCCCTTCCTTTCCTCCACCGGTCAATGGCGTGAGAGTGGCGGACAGCAGGCATGCAATCGGGTCATATTGTGAGGACTGATCTCGACGCAGTCAAGCGTCCTCGGTTCGCTTCGCACCCGCATGGCCCTCCGCGGGTCGGCGGGCGACGCGAGTTTACCCTGAGCCTGTCGAAGAATTCCATTTTGCGGCCGGGCTGGACATCGCCGCTCCCGCCCGGGGTCATAAGAGCTTTTCGTAATTGTTCCACGTGGAACAATAAGAGTAATCCTGATACGCATGCCGCTTCGGTCTCGTCTTATTGACGTCGAGACGGGCCGGAATGAGGTCACTGCGCCGCACATTGACGGCACTGCGATGACCTATTGACGCATTATCGAAATCAAGGGCCTCGTGAGCTGCGCGCTGTCGCCGGCACCCGCTCTTCGCAGCTTCCACTCTGCGAAGTAACGGCTCTTCGCTACGTAGCACGACTCCTCTGCTACGGCGGGCGGAGAAGAGTCGGGCTGGGGATCGTCTGCTTGTCGCAACGACCGGCGCTTCGCCCGCTCGCGCCTGCGACCATTTCGACCATGCTCAAGGTCGCGCTGAGCAACGTCGAATGGGCGACTGTCGCGGCGCTCGGCCTTGCCCGCCGAACCTTTAGCGAAGGCGGGTGCATCTTTTATGAGGTCATGAAGGCGCACCGCAGCCTCTCCTGCCCTGAGCGAGCGAAGCGAGTCGAACGGGCCCACGGCGCTTGCGGACGCGAAGGCGGACCTGGCGAAGGCCGAGGCGACCGTCGAGAGCATGGTCGCTGCTGCGAGGAAGGCGGTGTAGCGAGACTGGGGCTGGCCGAAGCGGGAGTTTCGGCCTGCTGCCACATGTAACGGCCACACCCTGCGCCTGAGCAGAAGCGACGAAAAAATTCCTCTCTTTACGATTTTCGCTTGACACAGCACTGAGTTATAGATATAATACAGCATGTCAGCATGGCATAAGTCATCTCTTTATCAGAAGAGAGGGAGTGCCGATGGACAAGGTCAGCCGAAGCTGGCGGTTGCTGGCGGCTTCGATCAGGCTGGTGCGGGCGAATCGGTCTCTGCTGGTGTTTCCCGCCGTTGCGGCGGCGGCGCTGGTAATCCTGATGGCTGTCGGGGTCGGCGGCCCGATCCTATGGTACGGCGAGGCACAGGCTCACGCTTTCGCTCATCGGCATACGGTCGCGTTTATAGTCTACGCGCTCGCTCTGACGCTGCCGTGTTCAATCATTACCATTTCTTGCAATGCCGCGCTGATCGGCTGCGTGCTGCTCCAACTGGAGGGCAAGCCGCACGGCTGGCGCGATGGGCTGCGCATGGCCTGGGCGAAGCGCAAGGCAATCGTCGGATGGGCTCTGGTCTGCGTCATCGGCTGGCTGGTCATCGCGCCGCTGGGGAGGTTGGCAACGTGGATTCCGGGCATCGGCGGGCACGCGGGGAAACTGTTCTTCGTCGTCGTCTGCGTCTCATGGGCGCTGGTCACTTTTCTGGTGATGCCTGTGATCGTATTCGAGGCCCAGCCGAACATCTGGGCGCGCCTGCGCCGCTCGGAAGAGTTGCTCAAGCGGACCTGGGGAGAACAGGTTTTTGGGCGATTGTCCGTGCTCGTGCTCCTCTACGCGATCATGGCGGTCTTTGTCGTTCCGCTGCTGCTGGCGAGCCACGCCGGCTGGGTAAGCGCTTCGGTGACGCATCTGCTGTTCATCATCCTCTTGATCGTCCTGAATCCCCTCCTGGGCGCAATCGGCGCGGCCATTCAGAGCATCTACAGCGCGGCGTGTTACAGTTACGCGGTAACGGGGATGCTGCCACAGGAATTCGGTCCAGAACTGCTGCCGCAGTCCAAGGGAGATTGATGCAATGGCTCTCAGCCTGACTCTTAATCCGTCCGCAAAGGTGGCGCCCTTTCGGCAAATCATGGAGCAACTGCGCTCGGCCATTTTCTCCGGCGCTTTGGCTGGTGGCGAGCAACTGCCTTCCGTGCGTGAGATGGCTTCAAGGCTCGCGGTGAATCCGCTCACGATCGCGCGAGCGCTGAACGAACTGGAGGCCGCCGGCCTGATCAAGAGCCGATGGGGCAAAGGCAACTTCGTGCAGCCTTTGGATACGGCTCTGCGAGAAGATGCCCGCAGAAATGCGCTCAACAATGCGGCACGCGAATTCATCGCCACGACCGCACGTTTGGGCTACGATTCCAACGAAGCCGCCAAAGCTATTCGAGATGTGGGAAGGGGCCGTATTCCCAATCGTATTCCCGCGTATTCCCGGGACATAATACCTCCGCGTATTCCCGGGACATAATACCTCAATTGCTCTTCTTCCTGGGCTGGCCCTTCGGCCATCCGCCTTTGAGCGGGATCAGCGAGCGTTTCAGGCGCTTCTCCAAACGACGCATGAAGGGCTCG